>ENA-ORSK01000221-ORSK01000221.1-human-gut-metagenome-genome-assembly--contig:-NODE-221-length-60977-cov-9.365730_pt1 | contig 60977 bp, 53 predicted proteins | sample MGYA00242192_ERZ509159 | MGnify/ENA primary metagenome ERZ509159 (study PRJEB26280, sample SAMEA2338663) | human gut metagenome | biome: human gut; feature: human-associated habitat; material: faeces...
ATATTTGCAGTTACCGCAGTACCTCTCTTTACCCTGCCACGCCCTGCACGCGGCCCGTTTCTGGCGGACGGTATGGATTTTCCCGGCAAGGTCCGTTGCCATTCTTAAGATCCTTTTTTCAGAGGGCATCAAAAGGTAATATGGCTCTCCAAATTCATGAATGGCGTGTTGCCGGATTTTCTGAATGGTTTCCCTGACGGACTCCACGGATTTTCCGCATTCGTAAAACGCTTTCTGTTCAGGCGTCATTTTCATTTTCTTCCTTTCTTTGTAAAAGAACGACATTAACCGCTTGAAGAAGCCCTTTAACTTTACCAATCAAATAAAGGTAATACCCATACGCGGCGACGGTGGCTAAAAAAAACTATAAGTTGCGCAATATCAAATATCATTGCTTCCTCCTTTCTGCTCAAGCTCCCAGGGCCATTGTTCAACATCTTCCGGCACATAAGACATGCTGTACCCATAAGTGCTGCCAGCGCGTATTACTCCTTTTTCAACATCTGTTTTAATAACGAAAAAGTTATCAGGTAATTTCCTGATTTTAATAAGGTCGCCGGGTTTCAACCGCATGATGGGAGGGAACAGGGAAACAAGCCTATCCATATCTTCAATACATGCCTTCTTGGTTTTCCAAAAATGGGAACTCTGGAAGAAGCAGTTGTAGCAACCAGCAACCCAATTGGTTGTTATCCCATGGGCATCATATCCTCGTATGGCTTTCAAAGGTGTGCCGCAAAGAGGGCATTTAGGCGTTTTCATCGGGGTCCTTCCTCAATCAAGGCTTTAAGTTCATCAGAACAACGGAGGCGTGAAGCATTTTTCACTGTGCAAATAAGGTGCTGCGCCCACCGGGCATGCCGTTTCGTGGGGTACTCCATGCGATAGCGGGCGATAATTCCTTTGTGGTGTACAATCGCGGCCTGAACTTCGTATTTCCCGTCGTCGGTTTTCTTCATGGGGCAAACCTGCTGAACGATGATGTGAGGATTCCGTTTCATTGCTCTGATCCTTCTTGCACAGTGATTGTTATTTGTGGTTCTTCGCCCCACCATTTATCCACGGACGCGGAATACACCTGGGCGTCATCCTCCCAAAATCTCAACCGGGTCAGGACATCCTGCAGGGTTTTGGCCAGGTTGTCCCAGTCCGGTTTGGTCGTTTTCGGAATGAGCCCGATCCGGTTTTTTTTCGGCTCGCTCTTGCGGTAGGGCCAGACGAAGGCCAGTTTCAGGGAGACCGGCCCCGTCAGGGGCCGGGCCGGTTGATAAGGTTTCAGCAGGGTCAGGTAATCGCTGATGACCAGTTTCAATTCTTTCGTGTCCGCCAGTTTGGCGTGTTTCCCGATGTTGACGATTTTTTTGTTCTGGTGCGTTTTCGTCGGGGGAACGATCGGCAGCATGATGGTCATCGGCTTGTTCATGACGCTTTCGAATTCCTTTCTATTTCCCGGGCCTGGGATTCGGCGTCGAAGTCCAGCTTCAGCTGGCCGTCGTCCTCAAACCAGGCATTCACCACAGCTGTTTTTTTGATGGAGCCTGACACTTTCACACAGACTTTCTGTTCCCCGTCAGGGATTTTGATACTGATGGAGAGGCTGAAATCGGATTCATCTTCCGCCGCCTGGCGCCTGATGTCTTCGTAGTCGTCGAATTCATCAAAGGCCATGCGGACGGCTTCCAGGATGGTTTCTTTTTCGTGTTCCGTTCGCGCGCTCATCATTGTTGATTAGAAGGGGATTTCGTCTTCTTCCGCCGGCGGTCCCGCCGTGGCGCTCATGTGGTTGTTGGCCGGCAGATCCGCCGGGCGCGGAGGTAGGGACGCGCTGCCGCGCCCCGCCGCTACCCTGTCCTGCGCCGCCATGATGGCCCGGGCTTCGTCCGGCCCCAGCACGTCTTCGCAGTTGCTGAATTCGGGATAACTCCCGTCCGCCCTGGGCTTGTCTCCCCGTTTGACGCTGAGCCGGACGTAGCAGGGCTTGCCGAGGTATTCCGCCGGGTTGATGATGACCTGCTGGCCTGCCTCAAATACCTTCCCGGTTACGTTTTTGACGAACAGGTCGATTTTCCAGGCCAGGTCTTTCGAGGCGGTCAGGTAGTGACGCACCGTCGCCGCCCCTTCAGGGCCAAAGGCCCTGATGTGGACAGCCAGCTGCGGGCATCCCCGCGTTTTGGCTCCCTGGGAGATTCCTTCTTCCATTTTGACGATTTTTCCTTCGTAGACGCCCGCGGGGAGGAATCCGTATTCGCCGGGCTCGCCTTCTGAAATATAGCTAAACATAATGGTTATTTGTTGGTTGTGGTTTTGGAGACGGAGATTTTTTTGACGTAGGAGGATCCGGCCCCCGTCCTGACCAGTTCTTCCGGGAATTGTTGTTCCGGCAGGGCTTCCGCGAACAGGGCGCGGAAGACGTCCGCCTTGAGCGGGCCATAAGATTTCAGGAGTTTCGGCACGCCAATCCAGGTGGCGTATTTGGCGACGTCTTCCGGAGCGACGGTGTCCGTGCCTTTCCGGGAGACGCGCCTGAATCCGGGGACTTCCGTTCCGTTGTTGAGGTAGTCGAGGATTTTTTCTTTTCCTTTTTTGGCATAGGATTCCAGGATTCCGGCCTTGGTGACGAATTCCGCCAGCCTGGAAGGGTTTTCTGCGATTTCGGCGAAGCTTTCTTCCAGCGTTCCGGCTTCCGCCAGGGTCAGCATTTCCTGCGCCGCCCGGTTCCGCAGCGGGCAGGTGTCCTGCGAGGCGCACCAGCCGCAGTAGTCGCAGAGGCGCGGCCGCGGTCAACGGCGTCCACCACGCCGTTGACGATGGAGATGGCTTCCCGGTAGGTGAATTTCCGGGTGACGATTTGCTGCTGGTCGCAGTAGAGGAGGTGGCAGGTGATTTCATCCATGAATTCCCGTTCCATGAAGGATTTCGCGTAAGAGGCCTGCTGTTCCCAGTAGTTGCGGATTTGGCCGCTTTTGAGGTCGAAGAGTTTGCCCAGCGCGGGGCAGAGGCAATCCGCTTCCCCGCCTGTCACTCGGGGGTGCCATTGCGGGAAGGCGCAGCGGTTTTTGTCGGCAATGACCTCTTCTCCGGAGCAGAGCGTCCGGACCGTTTTCACTGCCCAAAGGATGGATTTCTTTTCATCGGCTTGCAGGTGTTCACACGCCCTGAATTCGTCCACGCCCATGAGCAGGTCCCGGAAGGCGGCGTCCATCCGGGTTCCCCGCTGGGCCGCTTCCCCCGCGTCGGGGGAGGAGATGAAGCAGGGACATTGCGCCAGCTTGGGGAGCAGAGACGGCCTCAATAATTCCGTGGACGGTGCCGGACGGGGTCCGGCAATGTCAGAGAGGATTTTTTGCAGGTCGTCCAGGTTGACGGCGTATTCCGCTCCGTCCAGGGAGAGGACGGCATGCCCGGTTTCGCGGGCGACGTTGATGCAGGAGACGGTTTTCATCGGGCGGTCGGGGTGTGCTGCAGAACAGCCGTGTTGAACCGGTCGGGGGCGGAGAGGATGAAGGAGGCGAATTTTTCCGAGACGGCTTCAAGGCCCTGCCCCGGCTGGATTTCCTTTTTGTACACGAGGAAGTTCAGCGCTCCCGGCACGTCGTTGATGACCGCGGCCAGTTGGTCCGCCAGGGAGGGAGCCGGTTTTTCCTGTTGTGCGGGAAGAGGCTCCTGTTTTTCGCCGGCCGGAGCGTTCCCGGAAGGTCCGCAGCCCGTTCCAAATAGCAGGCGGGAGATTTCCTCGGCGTCCATCGCCATGACCGCGGGCATCCCGTGCCGGTTTTTGGCTTCCCAGGTGGCCCGGTGCTCCGTGTAGACGGCACGCAGTTCTCCGCCTTTGGCCTTGCCTCCGTCCGTGAAGGTAGTCACGTAGTTGCAGAACAGGATGGCGTCCCCCCATTCCTTGAGTTTTTCCTTGGCGGTAATGGCCTGTTTGGCCGGAGCGTTGATTTTGATGGTGTACATGGTGTAGGCTTCCCCTTCCGGAGGGTTCACCGTTTCCACGCGGCAGTGGCAGATGACGGCAATGTGCAGTCCCGCGTTCCGGCAGTTGTCAAAGACGGAAAGCAGGTTGACGAACATTTCGCTGGCCTGGGCGTACCCTTTTCCATATCCGATGCTTTCAATGGAGGAGATTTTTCCGTCTTTGGGGGAGGCGTTGTAGTCCCTGATGACCTGGCGGGCGCACATGTCCCACAGGCGGTCTCCCGTGTCGACGACGAGCGTCCGGTAGGGGAGGCTTCCGTTCCGGGCTTCCTTGTAGATGTCCTGCAGGGCTTCCAGCATGGCGCCGTAGTGGTCTACCTGGATACGGTCCACATTCATGTGCTGGGTTCCTTCTTCCGTGTCCAGGAAGAGGGGGGCGGGCAGCCCGGCTGCCAGCGTGGATTTTCCCACGCCTTCCGGCCCGTAGATGATGACACGCTGCGGACGCTGCTGCACTCCGCGCTTGATGTTTTGTAATAGGCTCATATTATTGTCTTGTTTGATTGTATTCGGGTCGGGTGTCAGTTCCTGCTGGCCCCGGCCATCTTTTTTCAGGTAGTTAGAGATTTGCATTGAACGAGCCGGTTTTGCGGTAGCGCTTTCCAGTCGTTGTATCAGAGAGTTGTTCAATAATGGCGGTTGTAACCCGATTCAGGTCCACGTAAAGCACTCCGCCACATTTGACAATCGGAAGCAGTTTTTTACCGTCGGCGCTTTCCAACATAGCTCGGCTTGGTTCAGAACCTCTGGCAAATAGTCCGCATTGGGCAAACTTGGAGAGCCTTACCAGCCGGGACGGCAACGGGGGAGCAGTGATATTGATATTGATTTGAGGAACCCCGGCAAATGTCGCATCGGCGTTTTTAGGCCATGATTGAGACAGGGCATCGGCCAATCTTTTTGAAATGTCTCTGACCACTTGTTCAGGCAATCTATGGTCTTGGTTCATAATCACTTAATGTTAATGTAAATAAAATAAACAATCGTGAAGATACCAACCAGCAGAGCGGAAAAGACAAGGTTCTGTACGATACCGGGCCGGGGCTTGAGAGCGTTTTCCGGAAAGTTCAACGGGCAACCGTACAGGAATTCCATTTTCGAGGCACGGTCGCGGCGCAGCCAGTATTGTTCGTTCGTCATTTTTTTCATTGTTGTTCAGGGTTGGGTTAAAGCTCGTGCCAGCCGAGCAGCTTCAATTCTTCGATCAGGGCTTCTTCCATTAGGCCGTAGATTTCTTTGATGATGCCCCTGCCTTTCGGCTTTGAACGGTTAATGGCTAAATTCTTCGCACTGGGGCGTTTATGTTAAATTGACAAAGAAAAACCTTTCAAGTTACCATCCTTATCAAATGTCGGATCCGCAAAATACGAATAATTGTGAAAAAGGATCTCCCACCGATTCCCGTTCATTGACATGTTGAAGCCTTCCTTGCGTAACTCGTCCGTGAGTTGGCCCCATTCTTCCCATTCTTTTTCCGTAAGGTCTGTCTGAAGATTTTTCACTTCAAATTTCAGCATTTTCCGGATCTTGCCCTTTGTTGCTTTGTCAATATGATTTTTCATTTCTATTTTCTTTACTGTTAAATGTTTTTTAAGATAATTTATGCTGTAGGTTTTTTTGAGATCTTCCGAGGCAGGGGAAGGTTACTGGCCGTGGTCAGGTGAACACGGAATCCCCTGCGGAATGATTCTCGTTCAATGATGCGGATAATAGCCTCCGAAGGCTTCAACCCTTCTTCCGCTTCGGCCAGCAGATGGCTCTTGCAGCCGTCCGGTAATTTGTCTAAGTCGATTTCTGTTTTCATCTATTTCCGTAACTGATGGCCTCAAATTACAGTGTATAACTGAACATTTCAAGATATATTTTCAGCATTATACTGAAATCACTAGATGACAAGGTGTTGACATATCAGTAAAATGCTGTAATATCAATGCATGACGACAACAAAAGAAGACGTAAAAAAATGGCTCAAGGTTATTGGTAGAGACAGAGAATGGCTCGCTAACCAATGTGGAGTTTCCAAGCGTCAGGTAGATAATTGGCTTTCGTCATCCATCAATATTCCCGCAAAGGCTATCCTTATTATTCAACGCCTGATGAACGGAGAAGCCGAATCCTCTCCCCGCATCGTCATCGACTTCACAGATGAAGAATGGGACATCATCTGTGAGGCCGCTAAAGCCCACAAAGAAACCTTCTTGGAATTCGTCAATACCGCCATTCAAAACGCCGCCAAAGAAAAAGAAGCCGCCCGTAAGAAATTTACCCCAGTAGAAACATTTACAGCCCCCTCCTTGAAAGCCCAAGGACAAATCATCGGCAACATTGCCGCCGACAACCTGGCGGATGGAGACACCATCCCGCAGGACATCCGGCTATACCGTGAACTGGAAAAAGGGGAATACCTGCTGCGCGTGAACGGTCACTCTATGGAACCTTCCATTCCGGACGGCTCCGTAGTCATCATGAAAAAATACACCATCCCCCCCATCCCCAAACCCGGAACCATTGTTCAATACCATGATGAACGCGGGGTGACGCTCAAAAAACTGGTCCGCAGGAAAAACCCGGAAACCGGCAAAATGGAATACACCCTCCATCCCATCAACCCTGCCTTCGGAGACATCGAACCAATGGACGGCGGCAAAATCTCCGGCGTGTACGTGGAGACGCTGGAACGCTGGGAGAAAGTTTAAGTAGTTTCAAGAAGTTCACACAAGAGTTCTTCTTTGAAAATGGAGGTTGAGCGAAGGGAATTATTATGGGAGTGGAAAAAATAGATGTAGAAGTGTTTTCTTTTTTCTCGGGATTAGGTCTTTTAGATTTAGGATTTGAGAATGCAGGGTTCAATATCGTCTTCGTAAACGAATATAACAAACGGTTTCTACAGGCATATCAGTATGCACGGAAAAATAGTGGACATCTGCCTGTTTATGGATATAGTGATAGAGATATTAGGGAATACCTATCGGATGATGTGTGGCATCATTCATTCCCAACTTATGACGAACGAGAAAAAAAGCTAATCGGTTTCATTGGTGGACCACCATGTCCAGATTTTTCTGTAGCAGGAAAAAACATAGGAAAAGATGGTGCAAATGGTCAATTGACTTCAACATATACTAATTTAATCATTAAGAGAAATCCAGATTTTTTCGTCTTTGAAAATGTTAAAGGGCTTTATCAAACAAAAAAGCATAGAAAATTTTATAATGAAATTAAAACACAATTTCAAAAATCTGGTTATAAACTGTTCGACTCAATAGAAAATTCATTAGAATATGGTGTCCCTCAATATCGGAATCGTTTATTTTTAATTGGATTTTCTACTAAAACATTTGGAAGAAAAATGGCGTATATTACCAGTTCTCACAAAAAATATAACTTAGATAATATTTTATCATTGCCCTGGCCTATTACATCTCCATTTTCTATTGATAACAAATTAGATTGTCCCAAAGGGATTCCAGCTGATCTTACAGTTGAATTTTGGTTTAATAAAAATAAAGTTGAAACCCATCCAAATGGGAAAGATATATTTAGAGTAAAAGTATTTCATAAGTATGAAAATATTTATGAAGGGGCAACAATGGGCAAATCTTTTAAGCGACTTCACCGCTGGCGATATGCACCCACTTCTGCTTACGGAAATAATGAAGTACATCTTCATCCATACAAAATGCGTCGAATTAGCGTAGCAGAAGCCTTAGCATTACAATCAGCCCCTGCCGATTTCGTACTTCCTGCACATTTACCATTATCATCAAAATTTAAGATGATTGGAAATGGAGTACCGGTTTTATTATCGCAGGGAATAGCCATGAATATTATGGATACAATCCGACAACTTATAAAAGGAGAAACTTACAATGTCTGATTATTACGACCTACAAGATGAAGAAATATCTGTCATTTCGTATGATATTAGTGTTATTCCTAATGACTTTAATGTTATGACAATAAATAACCTTATCGAATCTGGTGTAATTTCAATGCCCACTTTTCAGCGTAACTATGTGTGGGATAGAAAACGTGCTTCCAGATTTATAGAGTCATTAATTCTAGGACTCCCCATACCTCAGATTTTTTTATATCAAAGAGAGAGGAATAAATATGACATTATTGATGGACAGCAACGCCTTTTAACAATTTATTTTTTTATAAAACAAAGATTCCCAAGAAGTGGCAAACGCACATTTCTCCGTAAAATTTTTGATGAGAATGGCCATATCCCTGATAGTATCTTATCGAACAACGAAAATTTTCAAGATTTTAAATTGCAATTTGCTAAACAAGAAAATGGTGAACCGCATCCGTTAAATAACAAAAAATACCAAACATTAGATATTGCACAGAAAAGCTCTTTTGACCTTATGCCAATCAGATGCATGTCCATAAGGCAAAACAAACCTGAAGATAATGGGTCAATATACGAGATTTTTAGTCGGCTAAACACAGGAGGTTTAAACCTTTCTCCGCAAGAAATTAGAGGTTGTTTATATCGTTCTGACTTCTATAAGCTGATTTACAATTTAAACTCAAAAGATGATTGGAGAAATTTGATTGGGAAAAAGGAAGAAGACGACAAATTCCGGGATATAGAAATTTTATTGCGCTCATATGCCTTGTTATATAATAAGGCATCTTATTCTGGTTCAATGATCCGTTTCCTAAATCGCTTTTCAAAGGAAGCCCAAACATTTGACACAAACAAAATTACACAATGCGAGGCTCTCTTTTTTGATTTTTTGAAAATATGCGCTTCTATTGATAAAAAAGATTTTCTAACGAAAACGAAAAGCTTTAATGTATCCCTTTTTGATGCCGTTTTTGTCACCGTGGCAGAAAGAATTTTAGCACAAGGAGTTGATAATGCAGCAATCAAACAAGAAAATTTTGATGCCTTAAAAGAGGATAACGATTTTAAGGAAGCCATTACTCATAGTACCTCTCATGTTGAGAGCGTAAAGACAAGATTACGTCTTGCTCGTAAATATCTGTATGAAATTGAATCAGTCAATAACGATGATTAAAAATGGAAAGCGAAAGGATAAAAAACCAATACGAAGATTCAAAAGATTTATATGAATATCTTTTAGAAAAAAAAGAAATTTCCTTTGCTTCATACATAGATGATGTTTATAAAAAAGTATTAGTTTTATCAGCAGCAAGCTATTTTGAAAGTAAGATTTCAGAGTTGATATCAGGATATGCAGAGAAAGCTTGTGGAACAGATAAAAGGATTGTACATCTTGTTAAATCAAAAGCTGTTGAACGACAATACCACACATTATTTGATTGGGATAGTGGCAATACAAATAAATTTTGGAAGTTTTTTGGAGAAGAAACAAAAAACGATGTTAGAATAAAAATAAAAAACGATGAACAACTACAAGAGGCAGAAAAAAGCTTCCTTGAGCTTGGACAACAAAGAAACTTATTAGTCCACAAAAATTTTGCAGAGACCGACGTAAATACTACCGTAGAGGAAATTTATAATAAATATTGTAAAGCTTGTATATTTATCTCATTAATAGAAACTGTTTTAGATCCAAATTATCTAAAAAAATAACATTTTATATACTAACATTCGTTATGAAAGCAATATCCGTGTGTAAAGCTAATACACTATATTTTGTAGGTGAAATTTTATGCTAAGTTGATATAACTATACTGTTTTCTTACTGACCAAAGGAATGCTTGGAACGATTTATTGTTGATAGTAAATGCCAAGTAGGAATCACGATCTTAGTTTTCCAAAGCAACCCAATTATTAAATAAGCTGATTCTTCCATTCGGACAGCGTCCATTGAAACTCTCCTCTCTCCTCGTATCTTCAACATCACTTATGCGAATACGAGATCTGATTAGACGCTTACGAAATGCCGGATTCATTCTGCAGCAAGGACAAGGACGGGGTTCCCATCGTGTATACGATCATCCTCATGGCCAGACGGTGACTATCCCGGGCCACGATAATGACAATGCCCCCCACTATCTTACAGCTCAGGTACGGGATGCTATTGAAGCTGCAGGTGGAACCTGGGAAGATTAACACCTCCCTTTACTATATTCAGGAGCTGCCTCTATCGGGGCAGCTCCTTTTTTTGTTGAATGCATCACCTCTTGTTTTCCCTTTTCCGGTATGATAATTCTGGGGAATGCACTCAAAAAGTGACATCAAGAAATGGCTCAAGGAAAATGGAAAAGACTGTGACTGGTTGGCCGAACAATGCGGAGTCAGCATTCACACGGTCTATGGCTGGATGTCGTCACGTCGTTCTATCCCTGCCAAATCACGAGTACGTATTGGAGAACTGATGGGGGAGGTGAAACAACCCCTGGGAGTAATTCGAGGAGTGCAGGCGGGAAGTTTTGAAGCCCTGCAACTGGAAAACACCATCCTCCGGGCGTGGATTGCGTTGCACCTGAAACCTGGTGAAGTGGTAGATATTGATAAATGGGTAAGAAAGAAGATGGAAGAATCGTAGAACACTTCGCCCCTTGGCCTCCGGGCCAGGGGCTTTTTTGTTACTGCTACCTAGAGTCGAGAAGGAAATATCTCCTAAAATGTTGGAAATAATCATTTCATAATGCCGTTGAAAGAGTTAAGCAAATTATTTACAACTCTCTTTATTTCATGGTATTATGAATTTGTATGAAACTATTCTCTCTCATTTTAGCTGTTATTTCCCTCACTTCATTCTCGGAAGCGCACCCTGGCGGTTTGGACGCCAACGGCGGTCACTACAACCGCAAAACAGGGGAATATCACTACCACCGGAAACCGGCAGCCAAACCGGCAGCGAAAGAAAAAGCGTACTGGATCAGCTCAACGGGCAAGACCCATAACAAAAACTGCCGGGACTACCGGGCTTGCAAAGGACGAGCCAGCGATACACCCAGCAGTGTGAACTGCAAGATTTGTGGTGGGTCATCTCAAAAATAAATATGCCTGCTTAAAACAAAAAACATATAATTAAACCATAAAATAATAATAATATTCTACAAACATAATGAAAAACCAAGTATTTGAAATGAGTAATTCTACAAAGATAGTAATTTTTGCATTACTATGGGGATTCGGACTATGGCTTACCTTTTTCTCTGAATCACATAAAGATATTGTTGTTAAATTAGCATCTATATCCACTTTTATAGCTCCTTTTATCACATTACTATTTCCCAATCCTACCGGAACAAATAAAGCTAATCAAACAATTGGATCTATACAAAACTCTACAGCAACTTCTGTTTTAGCAAATGAAGGTTCTACGGTTACCATTGAGCAAAATGCATCATCACAAATAAAAGGTAATATTTTAATACAAAAATCAACAGTATATTCACCTCAGTCATTACTTAGAAACCCTGTTCGCTCCCAGTTAATTGAAGTATCATTCGAAAATCATTTTAAACATAATCCGGATATAATACTTACTTTAGAGAGTTTAGATGAAGGTCAATTTATAGAGAATTCTTATTTTTCAAATGAAAACAATGAAAAAATTTTACATACTGTCAATAGATATGATGTAGCAGCACAACATATCTCTACTAGTGGATTCGTCATCAACCTTAGAACATGGAGCCAAAATTTGATTTATGGCTATCGAGTTAGTTGGTTAGCAATCGGGGAACCTACTGAAAAAGAAAAATAAATTTCCGAAAAATAAGATATATGATTCACCTTAATTAAACTTACCTAATTCTGGTATTACCAACCAAAATTGTTTCGCCATATCTCCGGTAAGTCCAACCATATTGGTGTATCTATTCCGTAGCAATTCGGCGGAACGGTGTCCCATTTCCATTTGGAGTTTTCCAAAATCCGCATAGGTTTTCGCGTGGTAACTGGCAAAGGTGTGACGCAGCACATCTTTAGGCCAAGGCTTTTTCTTTCCCCATCCTGCCCGCTTTCTGACTGCTTCCCACCGGGAGCGCCAATATTCCGGAATAATAGCCCCCTTGCGTTCCTTCCCCGGAACCAGGGACAACCATGCCCGCAAAGCCTCGCAGATCGTCACATGCCTTGCTCCCCCTGTTTTGGAAGCTGCAGCCCTGACAGTAATAACGCCATCCTCGAAAGATACGTCTTCCCACGTTAACCGCATCAATTCTTCTGGGCGAATGCCGGCAAAAACGAGTATCGCCACGGCAGGTTGAACGGATGTCAAATCCAACTGGGAAGAATCATCCGGCAAAGGCGGTCGGCAAGCGAGCAGCAATCGTTCTACTTCTTCAGGCGTCAATGCCCTGATTTCCCGCTCCTGCGTCTTTAACGCATCAAGCATGCGGGTCGGATTGGAAAGAGCCCATCCACGCTTCATAGCGAGCGTCCAGACGCCGGAAAAGACTACTCTCGCTTTATCCTGCTGAATCGGTGAATCAAAAGCCCTGCCAAACGCCGCACGACATTCCTCTCCTGTGATGCCTCCAATGGGGCGCACACAAAAATCGGGACATCGTTTCTCCATGCGACGAATCATATACCGAATTTGTTGCAAGGTACGCTCACGCCGCCTTGTGATTTTTTCCTTCACACGAACCATTTCCCAAGCGGCTTCACTCCAGGAAGGAGACTTCTTTTCATGCCGTATCTGTGCGGCTCCCAATTTGAAAGCATGTTCTATTTCGGCTATATCTCCTATCCCGGCTTCCTGCATTCTTTTCACGAGTCGGCAAGCATCCACCAACCCTATTCCAGAGCCCTCCAAAATATCCAGCGCAGATAAAGCTTCTACCGCCTGAGCTTGGGTTAATTCAACAATCCCGGCATCCACAGCCACTTTTCCAAGCTTGATTTCCCCGGCCGCCGCCAATGCTTTTTTATAGGAGGGATAAAACCGCTGTTCCCTCTTTCCGGATTCCGAAAAGGAGGCGGGAATTGAGAGGCGCCAGCAAGCTTTCCCCATCTTTTCACGGGAAACATCTTTTACAGGCGTCAAAGGAGCCGCTTTCTTTTTCCGTTTCTCTTCCATCCCGGGTAACTACTGGGTAACTATTTTTGACCGGAGATACAAGCAAAAAGGGGTAAATTCAGCATATTTGAAAACAAAAAAGACCCGCCAAAAGCGAGCCTTTAATTTACATAATTCATTGTTATTTAAAGAAGTACCCCCGACCGGACTCGAACCGGTACGTCCTTGCGGACAACAGATTTTAAGTCTGCAGCGTCTACCATTCCGCCACGAGGGCATTGACCGGACGGCACTCTACAGGAATGCCGCCGGGATTCAAGCACGAATCCCTTCCGGTTTTTAAATATTAATCACGAACTTCCACCACCATGCTGATTTCCACCGCTACATTGAGCGGCAGGGCGGACACGCCTACCGCCGTGCGGCTGTGGCGGCCAATTCCTCCAAAGGCTTCCACCAGCAGATCGGATGCGCCATTCAATACTTTAGGATGATCATAAAAATCCGGGCCGGCATTCACAAATCCGTTCACGGCCACGATTCTGGATACTTTTTCCAGAGACCCCACCGCCTGCACAATAACGGCCAGACGATTCAAAATAGCGGCGCGCGCAGCGGCCTGACCTTCTTCCACCGTCAGCTCCTGCCCTACTTTACCAAAGTATTTGTCGTCCCCGTTTACGGAGATGCCGCCGGAGAGGTGAAGCAGGTTGCCCGTGCGTACGCATTGCACATAGGAGCCTACGGGAGCGGGAGCATCGTAAATGGCGTAACCAAGGTCGGAAAGTCGTTGACGTATTTTATCCATATAGAGCATTTGACAGAAGTTGAATTGAAAGGATACACCGGAAACAGTTGCATTTCCAGATGCCTTTCATGACATTTTGAACAATTTTCGGTCTGTTTGCACGTAAAATGATTGCCATCCACCTCATTTAGTTGCTATTGAAACAACCCGTACATGATGACCGACGAAACTCCTTCCACAGACCCCAAGCAGCAGATTCCGGACCTTTCCGGCTTGGCCGACTTTCAATTTGGTCCGGCCTGGGCAAGACCGGGAGCCCGTCAGGAACGGCCTGCGTCCTATCCGGAACGCAGGTCCGGCGACAGGCAGGGAGGCGACCGCCGACCGCGGCGCGACAACCGTGAAGGCCGCCAGCCCCGGGGGGAACGTCGTGTTGACGGTCAAAGCGGAGAAAGAAGGTTTAACCGGGAAGACCGCACGCGCGGCTCCTTCCGCAACCGCCGCGATCAAACTCCCCGCTCTGCCATGGCGGAACCGACGGAAGGCCTGCGCGTGGAGCTGCGCCCCGTGGATTCCGGCCTGGCTGCCCTGCACCAGGAAGTACAGAAACACCGCCGCACCATTTCCCTGCTGGACCTTGCCAAGGTGGTCATGGGTTCCTACGACCGTTACGACCTGGTATTCATGAAGCAGGAAAACGGCCCGGATCTGTACCATTGCAAGCATGGCGACGGAGCCTGCTTTATTTCCCGACAGGAGGCCGTCAAACACCTCTGGCAGTCCACTTGGATGCCCAAGTATTACGAATCCGTAGAACAGGAAGTGGAAGCTCCAAAAGGAGATTTCAAAGCCATTGCCAAATGTTCCTTGAACAACGAGTTGGTAGGTCCCGTTAATTGGCACGGCTACCAGTCCGCCCTGATGAACCTGCATCGCACCAAATTTGCCAACATGCCTTTTGAGGCTTTCCGTTCCAAGATTGTGACGGACAAGAGCGAAGAAGCTGTCCATGCATGGCAGGAAGCCGTTTCCAAACGCACCGCCTGGAAGCCCGTTCGGGAAGGAGCCTCCGAGGTGCTTCTGGAATCTCCCGCCGCGGTAGAACAGGATTTCGAATCCAACCACTTTGACGAGTGCTATGACGTTACGGACAAGGTGTTCGTCAACGGAGCCGTGAAAAAGAATCACCTCTCCCCCGGTCTGTGGGCGCACCTGATCCAATTATCTGGTACCACCCGCCGCCATCCCAGCATGCTGATTCCAAACCTTTGCCACGGGTTAGCTCGGCATCATATGCCTATTTTCAAGTGGAAAGGCAACCATTACACCGGCCCGGCGCGCCCCAAGGCCATGGAAGAAGGCACCGTCTTATCAGATTCCCTGATGTCCATTGCCACTTGGGCGGCCAATAATCCCGGCAAAGGCGTCGATGCCATGCTTAAAGAGCTGGCACCAGTCCCGGAACAGGAAAAGGCCACGGAAGAAGAAGTAGCCCAGGCCATGGAAAAACAGCAGAATTTGGTCCGTGATCTGCTCTGGCTGTCCGAACAGGGCTATATCCTGGTTTTCTCCAATAACACTGTCAGCCGCCCAAGAACCGTTTCCGCCCAAGCTCCTTCTCCCAAGAAGGCTCCCAAGGAAAAACGGAAACCGGAAGAGAAGGGCCAGGACGCGCCGGCACCGGACTCCGCTGCACCAGAAAAACAGAAGGCAACCTCTTCTTCCGAGGCAGCGCCTGCCCAGGAGGAAGCATCTGAAGAAAACAGTGTGGTTACGGAAACTGAGGAATTTCCCTCCGTTCCGGCGGAAGAACTCCCTGAAGATAATATTCCGAAGAAGGTTTCCGCAAAAGCCTGACGCCTTCCCTTACCCCCCTTCCCGTCATACAGTCCGCAGGATTATCTTGATCCTGCGGACTTTGTTTTGTAGAAGTGGGAAAAATCAACAGGATTTTACAATATGATCAGTACAACAATGGCAACTGCTCTTAATGAGCAAATCAAATGGGAAATGTATTCAGCTAACCTTTACCTGGCCATGTCCGCCTATCTGCAGGATGCCGGTCTGACAGGTTTTTCCCACTGGATGCGCATTCAATATCAGGAAGAAACCGCTCATGCGCTGAAATTTTATGATTTCCTTCTTTCCCGCGGAGGCCAGGTTACAATGCTTTCCATAGACGCTCCGGATGCAAACTGGTCCAATATTCTTGAAATTTTTGAAGAAACACTGTCCCACGAACAGGAAGTCACGCGCCGAATCAACGAACTGGTGCACCTTGCCAAGGAAGAACGGGATTTCGCCACGGATATTTTCCTGCAATGGTTTGTCACCGAACAGGTAGAAGAGGAAGAAACCGTCAAGGACATCATCAGCAAATTACGTATGATCAAGGGAGAAGGACAGGGAATGCTGGTTCTGGACAAGGATATGTCAGCCCGCACCTTTACGCCGCCTCCCGCCAACTAGTTGTTGCTATTGTTCTCCGTCCATTCTCCGGAAAAGAGTTCCAGAAAAAACTTACCGGAGAATGGCGGAGGAATAAAATAGATTGACGGCATGTAATGATGTTGCCGGCAGTAATGCTTTATTCCATGATTTTCTGCCTGCAATGCTGCAAGCAACTGGAGTTGCTGTATTGCGGCAGCTGGGACGGCAAGCAATACCGTCTTTCTTATTTTTCAGGAAACAGGCCGGCGGATCACAAAATTTTCCGTTGGGCGAAATAGCGAGGAATGACATAAGAACCACTCGTAAACAATAAATGCTGAAAAAATTAATGAATCACGCATCCCCAGCAAACCGGTATCATTGAAATGTAATGGTAACGGCTGTAAGTTTCATGGTCGTGAACATTTGATAACGGACTTTCAGAACATGAGCCTGGACGGCGCAATTGCCCTTTTACACGCCGTGCCGATAACAAATGATGCGTCATCTGTAATGGAGTATTTATTAATGCGGTTGATGCGCCCGGCCCTTTCACTGCCACTGGCCTATTTTCAAAATAGGCCGTTCCGGATAATAGGAGTTTTACAGGTAACCTCTTAGCACCCCGGCAGTCTTTTTCCGGCTCCTTGAGCATTTTCCCCTATTACTTCCGCCAGCCTTTGACTTTTGGGGAAGAAGCAATTTTTCTCTCCCAAAAGCAGAGCGTCATTCCCAAACCGGGTCTGTAACGGCGCTTGCTCCATCAGTATGGGGCAGGTTTCCGTTTGTTCTTTTCCCCTCTTCCAAGACCGTTTAAAAAGGTTTTTCCCGCTTTTACAAGCGTCATAGCCTAATACCGCCGTAAACAAGGAACCGCACCATCGCGGCAGGAAGAAGGCCATGAAAGGAAGTTTTCGACGCCCCCTTTCCCGACTCTCACGGTAAGCCCTTGAGGTTCCAAGTCCACCTCAAGGGCAGGAAAATATTGCTTCCTGCTGCATAAAATTTTCCTCCGGCAAGGCTTTATTTCCCATGAAAAGCCTCTGCACAAGAGCCCTCTTCAATCCAGGCTTGTCATGCTGCAACGCCTCTTTATGCCAGATTTGCTGCGGATTCCCGGAAGTTTTATGAAAAACTACCATTTATCAATAGTTTATATCTATTTTTAACATGTTATTCACATTCTATATTCAGAATATATCCATTATATTAACAGTCAACATATTGTATTCTAAATACCATCAAAATGCTTATTATCCGCAAATGTAAAATTTTAATAAAAATTTATATTTTTGACTTGCCCACAGAAGAACGCGGCGGTAGGTTGGCTGAACCGCCGGCGAGTCTCCGGACGGGTATCGCTATCAACCCTCCCATACATTCACAACGATCATGAGCTCCATTTCCGAAGAAGCAAACAAGCTGGCGGATTTCATCCTGTTCACGCAACGTTCCTGCATTCTGAACCTTTCTTCAGAATTGAATGAGGGCAAGGTTTCCTACCCCCAGTTTTTCCTGCTGACTTATCTGGCCAGCGAAGATTTTCTGAGCATGTCCAGCATTGCCCAGAAAATGGGGCATTCTACCGCGGCCGCTACCGGCATGGTGGATAAATTACAGGAAATGGGCTACCTGAAACGCATGAGCGCAGCCAAAGACCGCCGTAAAATCATGGTCGCCATCACCCAGGAAGGACGCGATCTGGTAGCTCGCATGCGCCAGAACATCGTTCGGGACCTGGCAGCCTTGATGGCCGGAGCGGATCCGGACGCACGCCAGACGCTTGTCGATACCGGAAAATCTATCAGAAAGCGCCGTTTGGCCTGATTTCCGATTTTTCCTCCAGGTCTCTCCCAGAGAAACCGTTCCCCTGTTACGAGGAGGGCCTTTTTCTTTCCTTTCTTTTTTAAAAGGGCTTCCGGGGAGATTGTTTTTGCCTGAACTGTGGCATCGTGCTAAATACTGGCAGTCACGAACGCAACAGACCATGGATCTCCATACTTATTTACGCAATTTTCCAGACGCCCAAGGCCGTTTTGGCGAATACGGCGGCGTTTACCTGCCGGACGAGCTGGTTCCCGCTTTTGAAGAAATTACGGAAGCCTACCAGACGATAGCCCACTCCGCCCAGTTCATTAATGAATTGCGGCGCATCCGCAAACAGTTTCAGGGACGTCCCACTCCGGTTTACCACTGTGAACGCCTTTCCCGCCACCTGGGCACCTCTCAAATTTACCTGAAGAGGGAAGATTTGAACCATACAGGCGCCCACAAACTCAATCATTGCATGGGGGAAGGCCTTCTGGCCAAATACATGGGCAAGAAGCGCATTATCGCGGAAACGGGCGCAGGACAGCATGGCGTGGCGCTGGCTACAGCCGCCGCCTTCTTCGGCTTGGAATGCGAAATTCACATGGGGGCGGTAGATATCGCCAAGCAGGCTCCGAACGTCACCCGCATGAAAATCCTGGGCGCCAAGGTAGTGCCTGTCACGCACGGCCTCCAAAGCTTGAAGGAAGCTGTGGATTCCGCCTTTGAATCTTACCTGAACAGTTATCAGGATTCCATTTACTGCATTGGTTCCGTGGTAGGCCCCCACCCTTTCCCGCAAATGGTGCGCGATTTCCAAATGTGCATCGGCGTGGAAGCCCGGGAACAATTCCTGGAAATGACGGGACTTCTGCCGGACGCCGTCTGCGCCTGCGTGGGCGGCGGCAGCAACTCCATGGGCATGTTTACCGCCTTCCTGGGAGACCCGCTGGATATCTATGGCGTAGAACCCCTCGGCAAAGGGCCCAGGCTTGGGGATCATTCTGCCTCCATCACCTATGGACGCAAGGGTGTACTGCACGGTTTTGAAAGCATCATGCTCCAGGATGAAGATGGCAATCCAGGACCGGTCCATTCCGTAGCCAGCGGCCTGGATTATCCTTCCGTAGGTCCGGAGCACGCCTATCTGCACGACATCGGCCGCGTTAACTATGTCACCGCCACAGACGAGGAAGCCGTGGACGCCTTCTTCAAACTCTCCCGTTACGAAGGAATCATTCCCGCTCTGGAAAGCTCCCATGCTATCGCGTATGCCATGAAGTGGGCCCGGGAAAACAGAGGCGGCGCCATTCTGGTAAACTGCTCCGGCCGCGGAGACAAGGATGTGGATTACGTCGTGGAGCATTACGGCTATGGGGAAAACCATCAGTTCCCCGCCTGATTGTCCTGCCTTTCCTCATTTTCGGCGTATGATGGATACCGTCATCCTTCATACGCCATCCTTACGCAAGGCTCTTAACGCAGCCACGCCACCTTTCCATGAAAGAATTGTCCCGTCTGGTTCACCGGAGTTTTCACATTATTCCGCGTCAGGAAGATTTCCGCCCCTTGGTTTTGGGAGCCTCCGGCCGTACGATCGTCCGCATCCATTTTGGCGGCCGCACATGCATCGGCATCCAGTGGGGAAATGACCGTTCGGACAATGATTCTTTTATCCCCACAGCCCGGCATCTGCACACCCACGGTGTCAACGTTCCGGAAATTTACGATTATGAACCTCTCGGTCCCGGATGCGGAGCCGCCTTGGTGGAAGACCTGGGAGACGCCAACCTGCTGGCTTTCCGGAAAGAGCCCTGGCCTTCCCTGCGCCTGCGCTACATCCGGGCTATGGAACAACTCCATCTGCTTCACTCCTGCCCGTTTCCGGAGGAATTCCCCCTCCAGCCCGCTTTTGACGAGGCCTTGTACCGCTGGGAGCAGTCCTATTTTGCTGAACATTTCCTGGGGTCCCACCTGGGGCTGGAAACAGATTCCTTCCTGAACCATCCCGCCCTGAAAGAGCAGGCGCAGTTTCTGGCGGCCCTTCCGGAATGCCCCGTCCACCGGGACAGCCAGTCCCAGAACGTGCATATCCACGCGGGAAAAACCTGGCTGATTGATTTTCAGGGCATGCGCGGCGGCCGTCCGGAATATGATCTGGCCTCCCTGGTCTATGACGGCTACGCCCGTCTGGAACCGGAACAGGCGGATGAATTGCTCAGGGAGTGGGAAAATATCTCCGCTCACTCCATAGATCACCGCATTTTCCGTGCCTGCGCCCTGCAGCGGATTATGCAGATGCTGGGCGCCTACGCCAATATCGGCCACAATCAGGGAAAAACCTGGTATCTGGCTCAGATTCCCGCCGGGCTGGGACACCTGCGGAAGCTTCTGCCCGGCTCCACGCTTGCAGAACCGCTGGCTGCTATGCTAGTATGATTTTTCCCAGCCCCCCTGATGACGCTTCCCCCCAAATTCCTGCTTGTCCTGTCCCTGTTCCAGATTTCCCTGGGACTGGGCTGGATTCTGGGGTATGTGCTTCTTCCTCCTACCATTTTCTGTTATGAACAGGCAGCGGAACATTTGCTGGCTGGGGAATACCGGACCGTTCGCCCGGAAGGGCTGAATACGGAAAACAGCCTCGTCCTCCAGCCCTACGATTACTTCAACAAAGGGCAGACGGCCCAGCTTCCCGTGGTTTCCCTGCACCGGGAATCATCACTGAACAGTTTCGCTTCCTATCCTCCCAATCCCATGGATTACACAGTGCTGTTCCGACACCTGTATGAACAGGGAGCCAGGAATGTTTACGTGATGTCCCCCATGACCTGGGACGAAAAGCCGGACAGCATCGTCAAAGCCGCCGTGGGGTATGAACTGGACCGCTTCCTTCACAAGGCTCTGGGCCGACAAATGAGCGAATCCGCCCGCCGCTCGCCCCTTCCGCCGGATTGGAAAGACTTGATTATTCCCGCTTCCAACATCGCAGGAAAGACGGACCAGTTCCCGCGCGCGGACAGGTTCGTAGGGGGACCTCCGCAAATAACCACGTCAGCCCCCTCCCTGGGAACCGTCGTGGAAAATAACGATCTGTTTTCCCCATCTCCGGAAAACAGGGTCTCCCCGCCGCTTTTTATCCGCTGGGGCGGGGATATCATTCCCACTCTTCCTCTGATAGCCGCTCTGAATGCCCTGGACCTGAAACCCGGCGATGTCAGAATCATTCCGGGAGACACCCTTTTTCTGGGCGGCAAACGCTCCATTCCTCTGGATAAACACGGCCGCATCCCCCTGGCGGCAAACAGCAGCCCCACCATTCTGGACACCAAGGAAGTAATCGTCCCCGTCATGTCCGGCCTGCGCCCGCCGGATACTACTGCCGTCAGAAAACTGCTTTCCTCTGCGGATGCGGTACTCGTTTCCGAACCATCCGCCCTTTCCGACACGCCGGACGCGCAATCCCTTCTGGCGGCGCAGACTGTCCGCAGCATCATGGGAGCGCTTGCCCCTGCCCCTGCCGTCCTGATTCCCATAGCCCCCGCCTGGGTACAATGGATCATCGTGCTGGACGTCCTGCTTCTGTCAGTATGGGCTTTGCGTTTTCAACGCAGAGGGCGCTTCATCACCTGGAGCCTCTGTATCCTGTTCGTTCCCTTCATTGCATGGTACCTGTTTTCCGCTCATGATTTATGGTTCCCCGTCATGACTCCCGTAACGGCGATACTGTGCGTAGCCTTGGCGTGCAGTCTGTTCCCCCAGCTCTCCCCCCCCTCCCGCGATGCAGAGGACGAAGATGAAGAAGACGACGGCACACCCTCGTCGGAAGGCAGCGGAGCCGGCCATGTGCTGCCCCCGGACAACTTGTATCAGGAACCCAACGAAGTACCTATCCCCCATCACTCCAAAAGAGAACGCCCTGACTCATGAAACAGCGCAAGCACATCCTCTTCATCTGCACCGGCAACACCTGCCGCAGCCCCATGGCGGAAGGCCTGTTCCGGAAACTTTCCGCGCACCATCCGGAATGGCAGGCCGGTTCCGCAGGAACAGCCGCATGGCCCGGGCAGGCAGCCAGTCCGGAAACACTCCACGTCCTCCGGGAGCATGGCGTCAATCTCTCCAGCCATGAAAGCCGCCCTGTTACGGATGAACTGATGAAAAACGCCACAGATGTCTACGCCATGACGGAAAGCCACCTTGCCGCCCTGCTTGCCAATTTCCCCGAACATGCGGACAAGGTCAAGCTGGTCACCTGCTACACGGGCAACCGTGGCATCGCCGACCCCATCGGCTGCGGACAGACAGCCTACAACAATGTAGCGCGGCAATTGACAACCGCCATCCAGGCCATCATTGCCCGGATGGAGCAACAGGAGTAGCAACCTCTTTGACTCCTTCCCCCGTCATGGCTTCCCCTTCCATACGCATTAATCTGTCCTGCCAGGAACTGGTGCTGGAAAAATCCGGAAAAATCCTGCTCCAATGCCCCGTTTCCAGCGGGAAGGCAGGTACAGGCCATGAAGAAGGTTCCGGGAAAACCCCCACAGGTCATTTCCGCATCTGCAAAAAAATCGGGGACGGAGAACCGGAGGACACTATTTTCATCTCACGCCTTCCGGCTGGCCGCTATCCCACCGCAATCCCGAAAAGTATGGATGAACATTCCGACTTCATCCTGACCCGCATTCTGTGGCTGGACGGACTGGAACCGCACAACGCCAATACCCGGAGCCGCTATATTTACATCCACGGCACCAACGATACGAAACTGCTGGGCACCCCGGCTTCCCATGGCTGCATACGCCTTTCTCCCAGGGACATGATGGCTCTTTTTGCTCTGGCGGACGAAGGGATGGACGTGTTCATCCAGTGTTAAGCCATTCTTTTTTAGACGTAATCTAAAAAAGTTATCCACGGAAAAGGAAAATAATTGAACAAAGGGTCTTTTGGAATGTATAAAGTATGAAGGTATCGGTATTTGGCTGCCGCCCTCCTGTTCCATAAACATCCACTCATCCCCAATCAATCATGGACGATCCGGTCTTATTATCCCGTCTCCAATTCGCCATCACGATCATGTTCCACTACATCTTCCCGCCGATGACCATCGGCCTGGGGGTGGTTCTGGTCGCCCTGGAAGGCCTGTGGCTGAAAACGAAGAATGACCTCTACCACAAGCAGGCCAAATTCTGGACCAGAATCTTCGGTATCATCTTCGCCCTTGGCGTAGCCTCCGGCATCGTGATGGAATTCCAGTTCGGCACCAACTGGGCGGATTATTCCCGCTGCGTAGGCGACATCTTCGGCAGTCCCCTGGCGGCGGAAGGAATCTTCGCCTTCTTTCTGGAATCAGGCTTCCTGGCCATTCTTCTTTTCGGCTGGGACAAGGTGGGCCCCAAAATGCACTTTCTTTCCTCCTGCATGGTCGCTCTTGGCGCCCATTTCAGCGCCATCTGGATTATTGTGGCCAACTCCTGGATGCAGACGCCCGCCGGATACAAGCTGGTGGAAGTAAACGGAAAAATCCAGGCCCATATAACCAGCTTCTATGACGTGGTCTTCAATCTGTCCACCGTGGACCGCCTGACGCACGCGCTCTCCGGCTGCTGGCTGGCGGGAGCCACGCTCGTCCTCAGCGTCTCCGCCTGGTATATTTTGAAAAAACGCTTCACCGGAGGGTCAGAAAAAAGTTTTAAGGTGGCATTGGTCATCGGCCTCATCGGCGTGGCCGGCATGGGCATCACGGGAGATTCCAGCGCACGAGAAGTCTCCATCCACCAGCCCGCCAAATTCGCGGCTATGGAAGGCGTCATGGAATCCGGCGCCCCACAGGACCTCCATCTCATCGGCTGGATGAACCCGTCCACCCATGAAGTGACGGGAATCTCCATCCCGTACTTACTCACCCTCCTGACTCATCATGACCTGGACACGTCCATCACCGGCATGAACGACATCCCGCAGGACGAACGCCCTCCCATCCTGCCCGTCTTTTACTCCTTCCATCTCATGATCCTGATCGGCTGCGCCCTGGCGGCCCTGTTTCTGGCGGCCCTGTGGGGGTGGAAAAGAGGCTGGCTCTTCCAGAAGCGCTGGCTGCTCTGGTGCTTCGTTTTCTCCGTACTGGGCCCGCAAATAGCCAACCAAGCGGGCTGGGCCGTAGCGGAACTGGGGCGCCAGCCATGGATTGTGTACGGCATCCTGAGAACGGAACACGCCGTATCCCCCACCCTCACCGCGGCGGAAGCCCTTTCCTCCCTGGGTATGTTCTTTATCATTTATGCCCTGCTGCTGGCCCTCTTCCTCTATCAAATCACCCATAAAATCCACAAAGGTCCGGACCAGGAAACTGACGAAGACGACGGCGCCGGGGAAGGCAAACTCCAGGTTCCTTTTGTCAAAGACTAACCTTCACCCCTCTTTTAAAACCATGTTGGACAATCTCACTCTCGCAGACCTGCAAATCATCTGGTTCATCCTCGTCGGCGTGCTTTTCTCCGGATACGCCATTCTGGACGGCTTTGACCTGGGAACCGGCGCCCTTCAGCTTTTCATCAAGGGCGATGAAAACAGAAGACTCACACTAAATGCCGTGGGCCCCGTATGGGACGGAAACGAAGTCTGGCTCATCACGGGCGGAGGCGCCCTCTTCGCCGCCTTTCCGTACGTGTACGCTTCCGTCTTCTCCGGATTTTACCTGGCCTTCATGCTCCTGCTGCTCACCCTTATCTTCCGCGCCGTGTCCATTGAATTCAGAAGCAAGCAGCCCATGAAATGGTGGCGCAGGGGATGGGATGCCACCTTCTCCATCAGCAGTCTTCTGGCGGCCCTGCTCATCGGCGTAGCCATGGGGAACGTTACCAAAGGCATTCCTCTGGATGAGCAGGGAAACTTCACCGGAACATTCCTCAGCCTGCTGAATCCTTATTCCGTTCTTCTGGGGCTGACGACGGTCGCCCTGTTCTCCATGCACGGGGGAATCTACCTGCTGATGAAAACCCAGGGCAGCCTTCAGGAACAAATCAGGAAACTGCTCAGACCCTGCGTCATCATCTTCACTGTCCTGATCATCCTGCACGGGGCTGCCACCCTGCTGTATGTTCCGCACGTAGCGGCGGCCCTGGAACGCTCCCCCTGGATTTACGGCATCGCCGCCCTGGCGGTCATTTCCATCGCGTCCATCTGGCTCTTCATCCACAGGAACCGTCCGGGCTGGGCCTTCGTCGCCTCCTGCTCCACCATGGGCTGCATGATGGCTCTCTTCGGGACAGCGATGTTCCCCAACCTGCTTTACTCCATGCCCAACCCGGAACACTCCCTGACGCTCGTCAACGGCTCATCCACGCGGGAAAGCCTGGTCGTGATGACATACATAGCCATCATGGGCGTGCCGCTCGTTCTGGCTTATTCCGCCGCCATTTACTGGGTCTTCCGTGGAAAAGTTCAGCTCAACGAACACAGTTATTGACGCCCTGCGGGCAAAAATAGCGATCAGAGAACTGAAAACGCCCCGTACCATCCGCTCTGCCGCATGCATGCCTCCATCTTCTCCAAACTCCCTCCAGAGAAAATTACGGCGCTCCATCAATCATGGAAAAACGATCCCCTGTCCGTAGATCCTCTCTGGGCAGCCTGGTTCGAGGGCTACGAACTGGGGAGCGGAGAAGCCCCCGGGAAAAAAGAAAACACAGGGACCGATGCGGACACGTCCCTTTACACCGTTCCTCCGGAAAGCGCGGAAGGCCGCGGGCGCATCAGCCAGCTCATCCGGGCCTACCGGGTCATGGGACACCAATGCGCCCGCTTCAATCCGCTGGAGCCGCCGAACCGGCCCCGATTCCCCGTCACCCCGGAGGATATGGGATTCCAAGAAGAGGATCTGGACCAGCCCGTCAACATCGGCACCTTCATGGACGGAGGGACACTCACGCTCCGTGAAATCATCAATCGGCTGCAAAAAATCTATTGTGGAGCCATCGGCTTTGAATACCACCACATAGACAATCTGGGAATCCGCTCCTGGATTGAAGAAAAAATCCAGCTCCGGGCAAACGGCGTGGATTATGGCCCGGAAGTCCGGAGAGAAGCCTTCTTCCATCTCTGCAGGGCGGAACTGTTTGAGGAATTCCTGGGCAAGCGCTTCATGGGGGAAAAACGCTTCTCCCTGGAAGGAGGGGAAGGAGCCATCGTCCTGCTGGACGCCATGATCAAGCGCTGTCCCGCCGCCGGAGTCTCCCACATTGAAATGGGCATGGCCCACCGCGGAAGGCTGAATGTGCTCGCCAACATCCTCCACAAACCGCTGAAAACCATCTTCCACGAATTCACGCCGGACTACCTTCCGGAATCCCCCATCGGCAGGAGCGACGTCAAATACCACCTCGGCTACGCCGCCACGCGCCACGTGGACGGGCATGACCTCCACATCCGCCTCTCCTCCAACCCCAGCCATCTGGAAGCCGTGTATCCCGTGGTGGAAGGCAGAGCCAGGGCCATGCAGCACAACCTGCAAGACGCGGAACGCAAGCATGTGCTGCCGCTCGTCCTGCACGGAGACGCCGCTTTCTCTGGGCAGGGAATCGTGGCGGAAGTGCTCAATCTTTCCCTGCTGAAAGGCTACCGCACGGGCGGCACCGTGCACCTCGTCATCAACAACCAGATCGGCTTCACCACCGGCCCGGACGAAGCCCGCTCCTCCCGCTACGCCACGGACGTGGCCCAGATGCTCCAGTCCCCCATCCTGCATATCAACGGAGAAAGCCCGGAAGACCTGGTATGGGCGGCGGACTTCGCGCTCCAGTTCCGCCAGAAATTCGGAAGGGATATCATTCTGGACATGTACTGTTACCGCCGTCTGGGCCACAATGAAACGGATCAGGCCGCCTTTACCGCGCCCATGCAGACCAAGCGGATTGAGGCGCGTCCCACCGCCGCAGCCCTGTACGGAACGGAGCTCAGGGAACGCGGGGAATTGACGGAACAGCAGGAGCGGGACATCCGGAAAGACCTTTGGGAGGGCATGGAACAGGCCTACCTGCAAATGAAGGAAAATTCCGCGGACTACCTCCTGCCCGCCACCGCGCAGGATGCGGATGAAACGCCCATCCCGCGTACCAGCATACGGACGGGAATCAGCCCGGAGTTGTTCCAGCGCATCGGAAATATCCTTACGGAACTGCCGGACGGCTTCACGCCTCACCCCACGCTGGAAAAACGCTTCCTGGCTCGCCGCAGGGAGGCCTTCCGGGAAGGCGGACCGCTGGACTGGGCCATGGCGGAATCCCTGGCCTGGGGCAGCCTGCTCGCGGAAAACCACACCGTGCGCCTGTCCGGCCAGGACTGTCAGCGCGGCACCTTCTCCCAGCGGCACGCCGTCCTGCATGACTTCAATGACGGCTCCCTGTACACTCCTCTGGAAAAGCTGAACCACGGCACTACCGCGTTCCGCATTTACAACTCCTCTCTGTCGGAAGCCTCCGTGCTGGGCTTTGAATACGGCTACGCACTGGACAGCCCGGACGCTCTGGTCATGTGGGAGGCCCAGTTCGGGGACTTCGCCAACGGAGCACAGGTTATTGTGGACCAGTTCATTGCGGCCGCGGAGGCCAAATGGCGCCAGAAAAACCGCATGGTGCTGATGCTGCCCCACGGCTATGAAGGGGCGGGCTCGGAACACTCCAGCGCCCGCATGGAACGCTATCTCCAGCTTTGCGCGGACGACAACATGCAGGTCATCAACCCCACCACCCCGGCCCAATACTTCCACGCCCTGCGCCGCCAGGTGCACCGGAATCTGCACAAGCCCCTGATCGTCTTTACGCCCAAAAGCCTGCTCTCCCGTCCGGATGCCGTCTCCCCGCACCGGGAATTTCTGGCCCCCTCCCGTTTCCGCGAAGTACTGCCGGACCCGGACGCTCCCGCGCCGGATCAGGTGACGCGCGCCGTCTTCTGCACCGGGAAAGTTTATTATGACCTGGCCGCCTGCCGGAAGGAACGGAATATTGCAGACACGGTAATCATCCGTCTGGAACAAATCTATCCTCTGGCCCGGGAACAGCTCACCTTCCTGCTGGCACCCTACCAGAAAGTGCGCGACTTCGTCTGGTGCCAGGAGGAACCCTCCAACATGGGGGCCTGGGGCCACCTGCGGAACAGGCTGGGGCACCTCTTCGCCACCTCTTTCCGCTATGCGGGACGGCCGCCCATGGCCTGCCCTGCGGAGGGAGCCAAGGCCCTGCACGCCGCCGCGCAAAAAAGACTTCTCGCCGCTGCCTTCGGACCGCGGGCGCAATCCTGAACCCATCTTCCTCCCATGAGCGACATCCTGACTCCCAACTTTGGAGAATCCGTCACCTCCGCCACCGTAGCCGCGTGGCACAAGAACGCCGGCGATCCGGTAGCCAAAGGCGATACGCTGGTGACGCTGGAAACGGACAAGGTTTCCACGGATTTGGAGGCGGAGGAAAGCGGCGTACTGGAAATCCTCGTTCCGGAAGGGGAAGAAGCCCTCATCGGCGCAGTTCTTGGCCGCATTTCTTCCGCTGACGGAACCGCAGCCGCACCGGAAAGGGAAACTCCGCTCATACCGCTTGAGCCGAAAAAAACGACCTCGCCGAAAACACGGGAGGCCCCCGTTTCCGCGCCTTCCGCCCCAGCTGCGGAATTTCCGGGACAAAAGCCACACGGGAAAGTCCCCCTTCCGGAACAGGTTCCTGCCGGAAAGAACAGGGAGGCAGAAAAGGAAATTGTTCTGCGCTTCATCAGAAAACCCATGAGTCCGCTGCGCCGCACCATCGCGGCCCGGCTGGTGGAGTCCCAGCGCCAGGCGGCCATCCTCACCACGTTCAACGAATGCGATATGTCCTCCGTGATGGAACTCCGCAAACAATTCCATGCAGAATTCCGGGAACGGCACGGAACCAAGCTTGGTTTCATGAGCTTCTTTATCAAGGCAGTAGTCAAGGCCTTGCAGGAAGTGCCCCAGGTCAACGCCAGAATTGACGGCGCGGACATCGTGGAAAACCTGTACTATGACATCTCTGTAGCCATTGGCACGGACAAGGGCCTCGTCGTCCCCGTGCTGCGGGACTGTGACCGGAAAACGTTTCCGGAACTGGAACAGGAACTCGCCGTCCTGACGGAAAAAGCACGTAGCGGAAACCTGTCCATGCAGGATCTGCAAGGCGGATGCTTTACCATTTCCAACGGCGGCACGTATGGATCGCTTCTTTCCACCCCGATTCTGAACCCTCCCCAAAGCGGCATTCTGGGCATGCACGCCATTCAGGAACGCCCCGTGGTCCGGGACGGCCAAATCGTCGTCCGGCCCATGATGTACCTGGCCCTTTCCTACGACCACCGCCTGGTGGACGGCAAGCAGGCCGTGCAATTTCTCGTTGCCGTCAAAAACGCCGTGGAAAATCCAGTATTCGAGTTATGAGGAGCCGCAGGGAAAAAGTCTAAATAACAAGAAGAAAAAACAAATATCTTTTTTAATTTTCCAAGTATTCAGAAAATGAATCCCCCAGGTCTTTTGTCAAGAGGCGCTTTTCAAGGGAAGGGGAAAATTTTTAGGGAGGGGGATTCTTCAAGCTCTTTATAAAAAATACTGCCCTCCTCTTGACGAACTGGATAGTTAAAGCATATATAAAATACGGATTATTTGTAACAGAGAAATGTGCCATATTTGAATCGATTGAACTAATCAGCAAATCGCAATTAAAAAATCAATCACTCTAAAACCGCTGTATTTTCAAAAAAATTTCGCCTGTTGCGCCCATTCTTTTATTTACTTCCGCTTTTCCCTTTATGATTCTAAAAATTCATAAATGGCATAATAAGAAAAAAATAATTTCAATGAGTGTTAAGCATGGTTTTTGATTATAAGAAAGAATACAAGGAATTTTACATGCCGAAGAACAAACCGGCAATCGTTACTATTCCTAAAATGAATTACATAGCAGTTCGTGGCAAGGGAAATCCCAATGATGAGGGTGGAGAATACCAACGCTCCATTGAACTACTTTACGGAATTGCCTATACTATCAAAATGAGCTATAAGAGTTCCCGCAAGATTAAAGGCTTTTTTGAGTATATTGTCCCGCCTCTTGAAGGCTTTTGGTGGCAAAATGGCAGCGATGGAATGGACTATGGCCATAAAGAAAATTTTAAATTTATTTCTATTATCCGTTTACCAGACTTTGTGACTAAGGAAGATCTTGAGTGGGCAATCGAGGAAGCAACCAAAAAGAAAAAGAAGGACTTTTCAACGGTGGATTTTCTTACCTATGAAGAAGGCGATTGCGTTCAATGCATGCACCTCGGCTCTTATGATAACGAACCCGAAACCATCCGCCAGATGGAAGAATACGCAAATGCCAATGGATATGAGATCGATATTACCGATACTCGTTATCATCACGAAATTTATCTTTCCGATCCACGCAAATGTGATGTGGGCAAACTGAAAACTGTCATCAGACACCCGGTAAAGAGAAAACAGAAAATATTGGAGAAGAAATAAATGCGAGGAATTATCTATACGTTATAAATATATTTTCCCCATAAATTAGTATCAAACACTTCCCATTCATCACGCAAATAAAAAACGAAAACAGAGGCTGAAGTGGAACTGTTTCGGAACTGTTTCCAAAATCTTTTTGCCCTTTCTTTTCCGTACTTCAATGCGGCATGAGCCGTTTTGGCTTACTCCCGCTCCGTTTTCGCGGCTGTCCGTCCACTCGTGCCGCAAATGGCCCTGTTGCCTGTGGTTTCCAGGTTATCCCCGTTCCTTGATGATATAAATAAGCAAACCGCGGCTTTCCAAAACTTACAGTCAATCTACTACATTGACTATCAATCCTGCTTAAAGCCTGTCTGATAAACTTACGGGAATTGTTGACGCTGCAGCCCTCATCAACAAGTTTATCCTTGAACGTCTTTTTTCAACGCAGATTGTCATTCACCCGTTTGCATGACAAAGGAATGAATGGAAGAGCCCCGGATGGGGGCCCTTCCATTGAAAACCGTTACATGTGGATGGCGATTCCCTCGGAAGCCAGCATGGATTCATGGATGGCCTCAGACAGCGTGGGATGGGCGAAAATGGTGGCGTGGATGTCCTCGTCCGTCAGTTCCGCCTGAATGCCGATGCCCAGCGCGGCAATCAGCTCCGTGGCTTCCGGCCCCACGATGTGGGCGCCCAGGAGTTCTCCGTTTTTGGCGCCGTACAGGGTTTTTACGAAACCGTCCGGTTCTCCGGCGGCTACAGCCTTGCCAATGGCCTGGAAGGGGAATTTCCCCACCTTGTATTCCACGCCCGCCTCTTTGAGGGCGCGTTCCGTTTTACCTACGGAAGCCACCTGCGGGTAGCAATATGTGCAGCTCGGGAAAAAGCCCACCTGCCTGGGCTGATAGTCCGGATTAAACATGCCCTCTACTGCCTGCACAGCTTCAAAAGAAGCCGTATGCGCCAGCAGCACGCCGCCGATCACATCGCCTGCCGCATACACGCCGGGTATGGAAGTCGCATAGCGGTCATTCACCTTGATGAATCCCTTTTCCGTCAGCTCCAGGTCCAGGCCGGGCGCGGCGGGAACAACCGGCTTCACGCCGATGGCCACCAGGCAGATATCCGCCGTGATTTCCTCTTCCTGTCCCCTGCTGTTTTTCACGCTGGCCTTGACCTGTCCGTCACAGGTTTCCGTAACGGATTCCACGGAGGCTCCGGTCATCACCTTGATGCCCTGCTTCTTGAATGCGCGTTCCAGCGTCATGCAGGAGTCGTCGTCTTCATTGGGAAGCATGCGGGGAAGCGCTTCAATAAGCGTTACCCTGGTGCCGAATGAATTGTAAATGTAGGCAAATTCCGTGCCGATGGCCCCGGAACCGATGATGATCATGCTTTCAGGCCGCTTTTCCAGCACCATGGCTTCCCTGGAGCCGATGACGGTAGTGCCGTTCAGGGGGAGGCTGGGCACCGTGCGGGTGACGCAGCCGGTACAGACCAGGATATTCTTTCCCTCCAGAACATTCACCGTCCCGTCGGCGGCCTTTACTTCCACCCTGCCGGGAGAAATGATGGAGGCTTCCCCCGTAACGGAATCCACCTTGTTTTTCTTGAACAGGAACCCAACGCCCCCGGCCAGGCGGTCGCTGATCTTGCGGGAACGGCCGATCACTTCGCTCCAATCCACGCTGACGCCCTCCACCGTCATGCCGAATTCCCTGGCACGGGCCGTTACAGTCAGGTAGGCTTCCGCGTTTTTCAGAAGCGCCTTGGTGGGGATGCAACCCCAGTTCAGACAGGTGCCCCCTACCCGCTCGCGTTCCACGCACACCACGGATTTCCCCAGCTGGGCGGCGCGGATGGCGCCCACATAGCCGGCAGGGCCTCCACCAATGACGATGAGATCATATTGCATGAAATTACTATAAAGGCATCCCCCCATGCGGGTAAAGAAGGAATATGAGCATGCGCCGGTTCGGGAGGCCGACAGATAGCAGAGGTAAGGGAAGGGTGATTAAAGCATGTGTTGAAAACCTGCCTTTATTCGCTCATTTCCAATACTTAATCACTGTTTTTCACCCACTTTACCAGATCCCGCATTTCCGCGGCGGTATCCGCATACAGGCCGTCCGTGTAAATTCCATGATCATACAAAATTCTCCCTTCCACCATGGTGAACACGCAATCCTTGCCGGAAGAGGCATAAACGGCATGGGACGTTTCGTTGAACATCGGGCACAGGTTCGGTTCATCCAGGTTCAGCGCGATCATATCCGCGGGAGCCCCCGGGACCAGTGTTCCCAGCCCCGGCGTCCGGAAAATGCGGGCGCCCTCCGCCGTAGCCATCTTCAGCGCCTGCATGGCGGGGAGCGCAGTAGCGTCACCGCTGTACCCCTTGGCAAGAATAGCGGCCAGCTTCATTGTTTCAAACATATCCAGACTGTTGTTGCTGCACGCTCCGTCCGTTCCCAGAGAGACGGGAACGCCGGCCTGCACCATATCCCGCACGCGGGCGAAGCCGGACGCCAGTTTCAGGTTGCTGACCGGGTTATGGACAACCGCCGCCCCGGAAGCGGCCACCAGCTCCAGTTCCTCATCCGTCACGTCCACCATATGAGCCAGCACGGCGCGTTCATTCAGCAGCCCCATATCGCGGGCATAGCCCACGGGGCGCCTTCCTCCGTGCAGGGAACGGCACTGCTCCACTTCCCCGGCGGATTCGGACAGATGGATATGCAGCATCATATCCAGTTCCTCCGCCAGCTTCATGGAACGCCGGAGCACTTCGTCACTGGTAGTGTACACGCTGTGCGGCATCAGGGCCACCTGCACCCTGCCGCGGCCGGAAAAGCGTTCCGCCTGCTCCCGGTACAGGGCTTCCGCACCATCCCACCCCCCGTATGCCGGAGAGGGAAAAGCAAAAACGACTTCCCCGCCAACACAGCGCATTCCCATGCGTTCCGCTTCCTGGAGGACATTGGCCTCCAACAGGTAGGAATCTACAAACGCCGTGGTGCCCGTCCGCATCATTTCATACATGCCCAGCCGGGCCCCCAGGGAGACGATTTTATCCGTCAGCCGGGCTTCCACCGGGAAAATATGCCCGGTCAGCCATTCCATCAGCGGCAAGTCATCCGCAAAACCGCGCAAAAAGGTCATGGGGACATGCGTATGGGCATTAATCAGCCCCGGCATCAGCAGCGCATTCCCCAAATCCCTGCGAACGGAGGGCGTCCACCTGGCTTCCAGTTCTGCGGCGCTTCCCGTTTCCAGAATTTTCCCGTCCCGAACGGCGACGGCCGCATCTCCGGCAGCGCTGGACTGTTCCGCTCCGCCCAGCATGCGGAAAGCGGTCACCAACAAATCACACGCTTGTTGTTCCATGGCGCAGAATGTACCCCACCGGGAGCGTTCTGGCAACTTCATCTCCCCGGGTTTGAGGATTTCGCGTCCATTTGACATTTCATGTTTGACTTCAAAAGAGAAAACTGCCAAGAATGGACCACAGTTAAATTCACCATTTATCCCCATATGAACAAAACTATACTGTTAGGTTTGGCCCTTGCGGCCTCCGTGTCTTCCGCCAGCGCCTATCATGCCGACAAGTACGACGGCCAGTTCGGCATGTCCCTGGAAGGGGCTTACGGAATCGCCACCAAAGACGCCATGCCCAACGTGGCCGGCGGCAATCTGAGCATTTTCAACTATATTGAAACCGGCAGCATTGTTCATCAGATTTCCCTGAACGGCGGCATCCTGGCCGGTTCCCACCACCCCAGCGTGCAGGACCTGGGCATCAGCGGGCCTTATACCGCCAGCCTCCGTTCCACCTATATCCCGATGATGGCCGGTTACACGCTGAACCTTCCCATCGGCGACTACACCATGTTCTATCTGGGCGGCAAAGTCGGCGCCACTTACGGCGACGTGAAGACCACCATTCATGGACTGGAAGACGGCAGCCGTTCCCGAACCATTTCCTCCACCAAGTTTTCCTGGGCTGCCCAGGCCGGCTTCAAGTTCAGCATCTCCAATAGCGCGGACTTCGTGCTCGGCTACGAATATTACCAGATTCAGGGCTACAATGACCCCGGCTACCACACCATCAAGCTGGGCTTCTCCTGGAATTTCTAACAAACAATTATCAGGTTTATTACGGTCTTCCGGCGGCTCCGTTATACTGCGGAACCGCCTTTTTTGCGCATGGAATACCGGCCCGCACAACAGCAGGAAACAAAGGGACGGAAAGCTGATACGCATCTTTAAACCGGAACGGCTCTTATCCGGGCAAAGGAGAACTGTTTCTTCCGGGATGTCCGGACGCAACAAGGCCGCCCCCTCATCCTGGAGGAAGCGGCCCTGAAAAGTTCAACAATTCAGAGAACCTTACTTGGCAGGCTTGAACGGCTTGGGAGACGCATAGACTTCATAGTCCTTGATGCGGCCGTTTTCCCTGTTCTGGCGCGGCAGGTAGCGGAATCCTGAAAGTTTCTGCACCTTGCCCAGATCCAGCACGATCATGTGCGGATGCTGAGGGTTGTCCCCCTGCCACTTGGTATGCCAGTAGGTGGTGGGCTGGTTGTCCATCACCAGGCCCGCCTGGGCGGCTTCCCCCGTCGTTTCATGGGAATCCGCATAAACCACGGACCACTGTTCGCGGGGAAGCAGGTTGCCGGAGGCATCCAGGAAGTTCAGCTCCGCAATAGCGGCATGGGGGCCGTTGTCATGGGCGTTTTTACTGACAATGGCGATGTAACGGGCCTGGACGGGAGCGCGGAATTTGATTTCCTGCTGATCTGCCCCCTTGGCGAAGGAACCCTTGTGCACCAGCTGGCCGGCAGCGGGGGCCACAGGTTTGCCTACGCGGAAGACATCCGCCATGGCGGGGTCCCTGTTGACTTCATAAATGGCTTCCTTCACACCCTTCACCGTGCCGAAACCTCCGTCCACGTCCAGCACCACGATTTCATTTTTCCCAGGCTTCAGGTATTCTCCGGGGCAATAAAGAGCCTGCTGGGAGCCGATAAACCAGAAGCGGCCCAGATTGCGTCCATTCACCCACACAACGCCTTTCTTCCAGCCGTCCCGCATATCCAGGTAGGTATCCTTGGGATTGGAAACGTTGAAATACCCGCGGTGGAACACGGGCTGGTCGCCCGCCGGCTTCTTGCCGGAGAAGGGAAGAAGCTCCACTCCCTTGCACGGGAAGTTGTAGATAAGGAAGTTTTCCAGCTTTTTGCCGTCCAGCGTGATGGGCCCTCGGATGCCCTTGCGCTCGCCCTGTATCTGGCCGCCGAAGTTGATGCGGCCCATGTTTTCCACAAAAATGTCCACCGTATGAAGTCCGGAAGGAATCACCACATCACAGGAATCCTGCTTGTAACGGCGATCCGCCGCCCCCTGCCTCTTGCCATCCACGTAAACGATGGCGCGGTCCTGCATGTTGTTCATCTTCAGTTCTCCTTTCACCGGTCCTTGCACCTTTGTCCGGTACAGGATGAAACCCAGGCTTTGCCCCAGGGCTTCCATGTGGACGGGCTCCTTGCGGATGGAGGGCTGAGGAAGACGGGAAAACATGCCGGCCGTTTCCGTAAACGTGATGGGGGGCAGCTCCATCATTTCCGGCTGGGCGGGAGGTTCGGGAAGCTTGTACGTATCACCGTAATAATCCTGAATAGTCTGGCGGAAGGTGCGGTAGCGGTCCGTCAGGGTTCCGTTTTCGGAAATGGGGGCGCCGTAGTCGTAATTGGTTACATCCGGCGTATAGGCGCCTTCCCAGTTCGCCCCGTTCATGAAGCCGAAGGAGGTCCCCCCATGCACCATGAAGAGGTTGGGGGAGACGTTATTTTCCAGCATCCACTTCAGGTCTCGGTTGAAACCTTCCGTACTGCCGCCATTCTTGGGCTTGCCCCAGTGGTCAAACCAGCCCACCCAGAATTCGCCGTTGATGCGGGGCGTTTTACCCTTGTGCTTCTCCAGATTCGCAAAGGCGCCCTTGGCTCCGCCGCCGAAATTCATGGCGGGAACAACGCCCGGAAGCGTGCCGTTCTTAATCATCCAGTCGTTCGGGCCGTCCGACGTGAAGGGAACAACTCCCGGAAGTTCCTTCCGGATAACGTCCAGATGCTTTTTCACGTAATCCTTGTCAGAACCATAGGAACCATATTCATTTTCCACCTGGGCCATGATGATGGGGCCTCCCTTGGTAATCTGCAGAGGTTCCAACATGGAACAGACTTTTTTAAGATAAGCCATGGCCGGTTCCAGGAAGCGGGGATCCTGGGAACGGACTTTCAAATCTTCATCCTTCAGCAGCCAGCCGGGAAATCCGCCGAATTCCCATTCCGCGCACACATAGGGCCCGGGACGCACAATGACCCACAGGCCGGCCTTCTGCGCTTCCTTGATGAATTCCACAAAATCCAGATTGCCGGAGAAGTCCCATTTGCCGGGTTCCGGTTCGTGCACGTTCCAGAACAGATAAGTGCAGACGGTATTCATGCCCATGGCCTTTATGCGCTGGAACCTGTCCTTCCAGTGTTGGCGCGGCACGCGAGGATAATGCATTTCCCCGGAAATGATTTTGATGGGCTTTCCGTCCATCAAAAAATTTTCCTGATTAGTAGAGAAGACATGCCTGGCTCCGTCATTGGATTCCGGCAGAGGCATGGGAGCAGCCACGCAAAGATGCCCTGCCAGAAGCAGAACGGAGAAAAAGGATAATTTCATGATTATGGAATTAATAATTAATTACGGTAAATGCGAAGGAGATTATGATGAAAAATCACCTCCTTTCAATTTAAAAAGGAGACGGTGACCCGGTTTTATTACGGAACGGCACCATCCTGTCTTTCAAGATATATTATTTGATGCTTTTCTTCAAACGGTACGCCACGGCTCCGAGCCTCCAGCGTTTCCTTCTTCATTTCTTCATCCACCCAGTACAGGTGCGATTCCAGCGGATTGTAAATTCTGGGGGAACAGAACCGGGTGGGAGATTCCGGCCAGCGTATCCAGCGCCAGCAGGCGACATGCGTGTATGGTTCCCTCCAGCCGGGAATCCAGACGCAAAGTTCATAAAGACGCTGCTGGGCACGGTGAAGAGTCAGCTTCAGGGAACCGGTATCCGGGGCATTGCGTTCCGCATCCAGGGCGGCATCCAGTTCAGCGTCCGACACAGCCATAATATTATTCGTATTGCCTACGGGATTTCCGCGGGCATCATACGCCAGTTCGGAAGAAAATGTTTCATACAGCCGTGGGAACGGCGTCTGCAGCGGCCACGCCCACAGAGCCGCCTGATACCGTTTTTCAAAAACCTTACGGGAACAGACACTGTAGGTAAGAGAATCCAGACGCAGGTCCACCCCGCACTTCAGGGCCTCCTGCCGGAGAATGGAACAGACGTTGGTCATCAGGACGGATGAATCCGCAAACGTCAGTTCCACCACCAGCCGTTCTCCCCGTTCATTTTTCAACACGCCGTCAGTCCCCATTTCCCGGTAGCCGGCGCGGGCAAAATATTCCATGGCTTTTTTCTTGCTGTATTCCGGAGCTTTCAGCGGAAGAGTCAGGTCTCCGTACCCCTCCATGTAGGAACCGAGCCTTCTCATATTCCCGCGGAACAAAGTATCAATCACCAGGCCCATGTTCACGGAATGCGCCAGCCCGCGGCGGATATCCGGATTTTTCAACAGTTTGTCCGAGCAATTCAGATACAGTCCGTACGGGGGACAGGCGTAATTGGCTTCCAGACTGTATTTATCTATATAGCCCCGGTGCACTTCCGGCAGTTCCAGCCCCGTTTCCCACACCTCCGGCTTACGGACGTTCATGATGTCCAGTTCCCCGCGGCGGAACATTTCAACCGCCTTGTTTTCCATGTTCACAAACACATGTTCCACCTGGTCCGCATTGCAGGAATGGCGGTAATACTTCCTGCCCTTCGCCCACCAATTTTTCACGCGGGCCAGGGTAATGCTTTCTCCTATCCGGATTTTAGCGGGAACAACCATGTAGCCACCCGTATTTGGAGGGACTTTCCACTGGTAGCGTTCCAGAAACAGAGCGTTGAAATCATGGTAAAAACCGGGATGGGCCGGATGAAAATCCGCACAGGCCATGTAAGGCAGCAGCGGCCCGCGGGACGGCAGCGTCAGGGCAATGACGGAATCCCCGTATACCGTAATCTGATCATACATGGAACGGAACAGGGTTGTCCAGAACGGATCCCGGGCAAAACCGGACGTACGGAGGCAAATGTTCAGCAGAAAATCCTGCGCTTTCACGATGCGTCCGTCCGAATAGGCCGCTTCCGGATCCAGATGATAAAAAACGGTTTTTCCGTCTGCGGACAAGGCCCAGCGGTCCGCCAGGCCCGGAATGGGACGGAAGGTTTCCGGATGAAGCCCCACGAGGGGAAGCCACACGTTGTCAATGGCGGAGTAATTGAAAAAATTTTCACTTCCCGGCCCGAAAGCACGCAAAGTTCCGGGAAACGGAGTATTGATCCACAACCGGACTCTTCCACCCTTGACGGCGCGCGGATCACCCACATCCGGCTCTTCCATTCCGGTTTGCCATTCCAATCCGTCCGGAACGTCTTCCAGAGGAAGAAGGCGGATATGGTCTTTCAATAACAGCCTTTTCCTGATGCGTTCCACGGAACGAGCCTGTTCCGCCAAACGCCGGCCGTCCCCTTCCCCGCGGGAAACGACCAGAAGTTTTTCCTTCCTCTCCCCTTCAGCCAATTCACGGCGCAGCTCCCGTTCCACGGCCCTGTTCCAGCGTTCCACAAAACCGTCAAATACGGCAGGCATCCCCCTGCCGTCCATCCGGCCGGAAAATTCATGCCAAACATTCTTCTCACGCTGGGAAAAGTAAAAGACACCTCCCAGAAAGACGGAAAGGGCCAATGCCCCCAGTATGGATATCCAGCGCAACACAACTCAGATGGCCGCCACATGTTAACCGATTCCGGAAACTACGGAAAACAGAAAACCCATCTTCCGCGCGGAACCGTTCACTTCGCCTGAAACAGTCCGCAAGACGGAAGATGGGGGAGCAATCAACAATTAATATTGAAAGGAACTTAGAATTCGACCGTCACACCGCCGAAGATTCCGAATCCACGGGCTTCACGCGGGCCGAAGTTATAATCATTCGTCATGATGAACTTCTGGTCAAACAGGTTTTCCAGACGCACATGGAGGGACACATTGTCCGTTGCCTGGTAACGGGCAAACAGGCGCGCCGTAAAGAAATTGTCCAGACGGGCATAATTGTAATCCGTGCGTCCCATGGCGGCCGTTACGCCGAAGCCGACCGTCAGCTTTTCAACCGGGGAGGTATAAACCTCTGCGTTGATGGTGTGGCGGGCGGTATTGGCCATCTGAATGGTTTCGTATTTGCCGATGGAATCGCGCTTGGGCATCGTGAAGGTGTAATTGGCATAATAGCCGCTGTTCCACGCGTCCTTGAACTGTCCCTTGAACGCCACTTCCACGCCGTAGGAAGTGCAGTGGGAATAATTGGTGTAAGTGGTATAGGAACTAGGCCAGGTGCCTACGCTCATGGTGCCGATTTCATCGTCGATACGGGTCCAGAAGCCCGTCACGGAAGCATAATGGCCGTCCGCCAGACGCTGTTCCACCCCCAGATCGCCGCCCAGGGACTTGGACACATCCAGATCAGGGTTGCCAACATAACCATAATTGGCCGCATACTGCTCAAAATAGGTGGGCGCGCGGAAACCGGAACCCACGGAACCGAAAATACGGGTGGGGGAATCCTTGCCCGTCACTTTCCAGGAATTGGAATAACGCCACGTAAAATGATTGTTCCAGACGGAATCATGTTCCAGGCGCAGGGCCACGCTGGCGTCAAAGCTGTCCGTGGGTGACCACATTTGCTCCGCAAAGAAGGCAAGCGTGCTCTGCCATTCATCCTTGGCAACGTAATTGTTTTCGCTCATGTAGTCGGAACGGTCCCAGGCCATGCCGGCGATGGTTTTCCATTCCTTGTTCCACGTCAGCGCATTACGCCACTCCGCCTGAAAACGGCGGTTGCGCATCACATTGGGCTGGAAATCAAATCCGGGAGTATGGCAGGAATAGTCCATGTTGTAATGCCCCACCATGAAACTGGTGGACCACAGCTTGGAAATTTCCGCATCCACACGTCCTGTCACCAGATTGCTGCGGTTCTTGTCTTCCGTATTGTACAGATGGGGATCCGGAACGGAAGGCCACTGGTTATAATCCACATAAGGCGTGGGATATTCAAAGTAGGAATCCAGGCGGCGATAGGTAAAGCTCACCTTCACCTTGTCATTGATGTCATACCCCGGGCCCCCGGCTCCCTGCCACTGGCGGAAATCGTTCATGCCTGTCCTGTTGTCATAAATGGACGGATAGATTGACGGATCGTTTTCCGTAGTTTCAAACCCAACGCCTACAAAATAGGAAAGCTTCTTGATCTTGCCGGAGGAAGTGATGTAGCTGTTGAAAGAGCCGAAGGAACCGGCCTCCGCAAAAATCCGGGTTACGGGATCGCCTTCCCCCTCCGGAGTATCCATCGCGACGACGCCTCCAATGGCGCCGGAACCGAAGACGGCGCCCTGCGCGCCTTTCACCACTTCCACATTGCCCACCGTAAAGAGATTAGTGATGCCCAGCAGCTTGTTGCCGGACATGTTGGCATCACTGATGCGCATGCCGTCAACCATAGTCAGGGTGTAGGTATCCTTGTTCATCCCGCGGATGACGGTGTTGCTCACGGAACCGCGCTGCCAGGTGCCGCCTCCGTCCAGCGTGAAAACGCCAGGCGTCTGGGAAAGGGCTCCCGTCAGGGTTTCAATGCCCGCCTTCTGGAATTCTTCCGGATTGATGATGGAAACGGACACTCCGGAGCGATTGTACGGCACGCCCACAAAGTGAGACGCCATGGTCAGTTCCGGCATCACCTGCATGGTTTCCGTTTTGACGGAGGGCTTGGAGTCTTCCTTTTTAGCGGACTCGGCAAGAGAGGACTGGCCTGCGAATGCGGCAAGGCCAACAGCAATTGCGCCCATTTGAAGGGCTTTCTTCGTATAAAGCATGGTTGTAGTGCCTTACGTTCGGTAACTCGCCGAACAGTTGGACAACCTCACAGGCTGGTTTCCTGGCTTGCGAGGCAGGCTCGCTTACAGTGGCGGTACCGCTCCGGACTCACACCGGTATTCCCCATTTATTTCCTGCCCGGCTACGGGCGTCCCTGAGGTCTGTAACCCTTCCCATAAGGGTTCATGGGACGGATAAAATACCAAAGAGACCGGTATGACAAGACAAAAAAATTTTTCTTTGAACATCCAGATGAATTGCAGCCGTTTTCCCTTTTCAGCGCATTGCTCTCCATCCCTCTTTTCCACACAGGGCTTTCCATTTTTGTCTTGTCACTCCCGGCGCACACAGGACATGATGCGCTCATGACGCTCCTTGTTCCCACTTTCCCGCAACAGGGAAGATTTCCCGTCTCCGGCGAAGCTTCCGGCTACGAGGAATTCCGAACTTGCAAGGCGCTTCCTTTCTTTCTCCGGCGCGGACAACCCTTCGGTACGCCGGTTCCAATTACTGTGGCATGAACGTTTTTTCACATGGCGGAGATTTAAAATCCCTGGCGGAGGAGGCCTGCCGCCCGGAACGGGATATTTTGGACTTCAGCGTCAACCTGAGGCCGGAAGGTATGCCGGAGTTCATCGCTTCAGCATTGTGGAAGGCCATGGAAAACGCAGTACCCTACCCTTCTCCGGATGCGGCGGATCTGCGAGAACTGGCGGCGGTTCATTATGGGCTTCCTTCCGGCTGCTTCGTATTTGGAAACGGGGCCAATGAACTCATTCACGCTCTTCCGCGCGCATTAAACCTTAAACAGGCCGTCATTCCGGAACCCGCTTTTTCCGAATACAGGCTGGCCTGCCTGCGCCACGGCATGGATGTTCTTTCCATCCGGACGGAGGAACGGAATTCCTTTCTCCCGTCTCTTTGCCATCTGGAGGAACAGGCCGCAGACGGAAGCGCTGTTTTTCTGGCAAATCCCAGCAATCCGTCCGGCAGCCTGCTGGACGCAGCGGCCCTGCGCAGGGCTGTCCAGAGCCGCCCCGAAGTCCTCTGGATCATTGACGAATCTTTCATGGATTACGCAGAAGGAGCGGAATCGCTGCTCCGAGAAGCGGCCCCCCTTCCCAACCTGGTGGTTCTGCGCTCCCTGACCAAGTTTTACGGCATGGCCGGCATCCGGTGCGGTTTTTCCATCTGTGCCGCTCCGCTCGCGGAGCGGCTGCGGCAATCCCTGCCCGCCTGGAACGTGAATGCCTTTGCGGCGGAAGCGGCGAAGGCCGTGCTGAAACACCCCTCTTCCTGGGCAGACAGGGAACGCGCCCGGAACCGGGAACGCCGGGATGACCTGTTCCGCAGGCTTTCCTCCCTGCCGGGTGCCGCCGTACTCCCGTCCGAGGCCAACTTCCTGCTCTTCCGCCTGGCGGGGGCGCCTCATGGCCTGGCAGCCCGGCTCCTGAAAAAATACGGCATCGCGCTGCGTGACTGTTCCAATTATCCGGGACTGGAAACGGGCGGCTGGTTCCGCTCCGGCGTCCGCACGCCGGAGGAACACGCCCTGCTGGCAGAAGCTCTGCGCGCCGAACTGGCGGGAAACGGCCCTTCCATTATCCGTAAATCGCCCAGACCGGCCCTGATGATTCAGGGCACCTGCTCCGATGCGGGAAAAAGCGTGCTCACGGCAGCCCTGTGCCGCATTTTCCTTCAGGACGGCTACCGGGTGGCCCCGTTCAAGGCACAGAATATGGCTCTCAACTCCGGCGTAACCGCTCTGGGAGAGGAAATGGGCCGCGCCCAGATAGTGCAGGCCCAGGCCTGCCGCATTGATCCGGATGCCAGAATGAACCCCATTCTTCTCAAGCCCCATTCCAATACCGGCTCCCAGGTGATCGTGATGGGGCGGCCCGTAGGCAGCATGGACGCGCGGGAATACTTCACGGCTAAAAGGCGCTTCTGGCCGGACGTATGCAAAGCATACGATTCCCTGGCGGATGAATATGAACTCATCTGCCTGGAAGGGGCCGGAAGCCCCGGAGAAATCAATCTAAAATCAGCAGACGTGGTCAACATGAACATGGCCCGCTACGCGCGTGCCAGGGTTCTGCTCGCCGGGGACATTGACCGTGGCGGAGTGTACGCCTCCTTTCTGGGAACGTGGATGACATTCGCCCCGTGGGAAAAAGAACTGCTGGCGGGGTTCGTGGTCAACAAATTTCGAGGAGATCCGGATCTGCTGGCCCCGGCGCACAGCTACATGCGGAACCATACGGGCAAGCCTGTGCTGGGCGTCATCCCGATGATGCGGGACATCAACATTCCGGAAGAAGACCGCGCCACGCTGCCCCCTGGCCACGGGGAGCACGGGAAACATGCGGATTGCCTGGATGTGGCCGTAGTCATGCCCGCCCACGTCTCCAACTTCACGGACTTCGCCCCTCTGGCGGCGGAGCCGGACGTCCGGCTCCGCCAGGTGCGGACACGGGAGGAATGGGGAAATCCGGACCTGGTCATTCTGCCCGGCACTAAAAGCGTGGCTGCGGACCTGGCCTCTCTCCGTTCCGCCGGGCTGGAAGAACCCATCCGCCGTCATGCCGAAAAGGGAAAGTGGCTTCTGGGCGTCTGCGGAGGGCTGCAAATGCTGGGAACGGACATTCTGGACCCGCTGCACATGGAATCCCCGGAGGAACGCACGCCAGGACTGGGGCTGCTGGAACTTTCCACCACCTTCTCCTCAGCCAAAACCCTGATCAACGTGCGCCGGGCAAGCACGCCGCTGCCCGTTCCCGCCGCAGGTTATGAAATCCACCATGGCGTCACCATCCATCAAGAATCCACCACCCCCGTCATGTTCCGGGAAGACGGCTCCCCCTGCGGCTACGGCAAAGGCCGTATCTGGGCCACGTATCTGCACGGCATGCTGGACGGAGACCAATTCCGCCGCGCATTCATCAACATGGTCAGGAAAGATTCAGGGCTGAAAGCCAACCCAGCCCTGCACACCGCCTATGACCTGGACGGAGCGCTGGACCGCCTGGCGGACGTGGTCCGGAAACATCTGGACCTGAAAACCATTTACCGAGCTCTCCAACAGAAACGCTGACCCATGTTCCCGTGCCCGTTCATCCTGCCTGCGGCCTTCCTGCTGGATATTCTGGCGGGAGAACCGCCCAACAGGTTCCATCCCGTCTGTTTGATCGGCCGGTGCGCGCGCCGCATGGAAACACTGGCGAGGCAAAGGTGGGGAGGAACTTTTCATGCGGGAATGGCGGCAGCGCTGGCAACCTGCATTGCCGCATGGTTCGGCTGCGCGGCGCTCTTCCTTCCCTTTTCCTTGTTACCCTACCCTTGGGCCCCCTGGATTCCGTCCGTTCTGGTCATTTACATCTGCATGGCCCCGCGCAGCCTGGCCGAGCATGCCCGGAAGGTGGAAAATGCCCTGCGCAGCGGGAACGCCGGAGAGGCCCGGCACTCCGTCTCCATGATCGTGGGACGGGATACGGAACGGATGGACGTCTACGGCATCGCCAGAGCGGCCATTGAAAGCGTGGCGGAGAACTTGACGGATGGCGTTTTTTCCACCCTGTTCTGGGCCTCAGCAGGCTGCCTGGCAGGAGGCGCCTCCGGGGCGGCTTCCGCCGCGCTGGCGCATCGTGTTTTCAACATCCTGGATGCCATGTGGGGGAAAAAAAATGACCGGTACAAACACTTCGGCACCTTTGCCGCACGCACGGATGACGCGCTCAACTTCATCCCCGCACGCCTTATTTTACCGTGTATTTCCTTTTCCTCCCTGATGGTGAAAGGAACCTCCGCCCGGAGGGCGCTCACCATGGGATGGGCCTTCCGGAACGCCCACGCCAGCCCCAATTCCGCATGGAGCGAAGCGGCCTTCGCTGGAGCGCTGGGCCTCCGTCTCGGGGGCCCGGTCTCTTACAAGGGAATTCCTGCAAACTACCCCTGGATAGGAACAGGGCGAACCAAAGCCTCCGCCAGCGACCTGGCCCTGGCCATTCGGCTCATGTGGACGACTGCCGCCACGGGTACGCTGGCGTTCACTCTCCTTCTTCTCTTCACCCCCCACTTCTGGACATCATGAACAAACTGCATATCCCCCCGTTGGACGAACAGGCCGCAAAAGCGGCCCTGGAACATCAGAAAATTCTGGCCAAGCCTCCCCTTGCCCTGGGAAAACTGGAACCCGTGGCCATCCGTATTGCCGGCATGACCGGCAATCCCGCGCCGCGCCTGAAGGACAAAGCCATAGTCCTGTTCGCCGCGGACCACCACATCGCCGACCACGGCCTCAGCCTGACATCCACGGACGTTACCTACATCCAGACCCGCAACTTCCTTCAGGGCGGAGGCACGATCAACGCCTTTACACGCAACGCGGGAGCACGCCTTTCCGTAGTGGACGTAGGCGTCAATTACGACTTCGGCGACCTGCCGGGGCTGGTCAAAAGAAAAGTCATGCACGGCGCCAACGACTTCAGCAGGGGGCCGGCCATGACGCGGGAACAGGCCCTGAAATGCCTGCAAGTGGGCATTGACATGGCCCGTGAAGAAAAAAACAAAGGGCTGGACATTGTGGCCGCCGGAGAAATGGGCATTGGCAACACCACCCCCTCTTCCGCCATCGTGGCCGTGCTCACAGGCACCCCTGTGGAAACCGTGACGGGACGCGGTTCCGGCGTCAGAGGAGAAGTCATCCGCAAAAAAATAAAACTCATCGAACAGGGAATCGCCCTGAACAAGCCAGACCCTTCCGATGCCATTGACGTGCTGGCGAAGGTGGGAGGACCGGAAATAGGAGCCATGGCCGGACTGATGCTGGGGGCGGCCTCCCTGCGCGTCCCCATCGTCATTGACGGCTTCATTGCCGGGGCGGCCGCGGCCATCGCCCAGGGCATTCGCCCGGAAGCGGCGCAATACTTCATCGGCTCCCACAACTCCGCGGAACCGGGGCATAAGCTCATTATGGACCACATCGGCGTCACCATGTACATGGACCTGGGCCTCTGCCTGGGGGAAGGCACGGGGGCGGCCCTGTTCTTTCCCCTGCTGGACGCCGCCACGCGCGTACTTTCTGAAATGAAAACCCTGCCGGAACTGGACATCACCGTTCCGCGCTGACCCTTTCTTCCCTGTATCCATGGCTGTCATCACCACCATCCGCTCCGCCTTCGGCTTCCTGACCCGGCTACCCGTAGGGCCGTGGCCGCTGCAAAATGACCTGAACGGAATTTCCGCCTGGCTACCGCTGGTTGGCCTGGTGGTGGGGGGGCTTGCGGGTGGCCTGACCTGGACGGCAACCCTGCTCTTCCCCCCCCTGGTCTGCGGCGTTATCGGCTGTGCCTGCTGGGTAGTCGTCACAGGCGGCCTGCACCTGGACGGAGTAGCGGACTGCGGAGACGGGCTTCCCATTGAAGTATCCCGGGAACGCAGGCTGGAAATCATGAAAGACTCCCGCCTGGGGACCTTCGGCGGCACGGCCCTGTTTTTCAACCTGGCGTTCAAGGGAGCCGCCCTGGCGACTCTGGCGGCCCACGGCTCCTGGGAACTTCTGCTCACGGCGTGCGCTCTGGCAGGATTGCTTGCCCGCAGCCAGATATTCATCGCCATGCGCTTTCCGGGCGCACGGCCTGGAGGCATGGGGGAAGCGTTCAAGCAGGGAACGCGCCCCGGGCACGCCCTGGCTGCCGCAGCCGTCACCCTGGCTGCCTGCGCTCTGGCAGGATGGAACGGGCTGTACGCCCTGCTCTCCGCCCTGGCCGGCTCCATGGGCCTGCTTCTATACGCGCGCCGCCGCCTGGGCGGCGTTACCGGGGATGTATTCGGCTGTACCGTAGAATGTACGGAATGGCTTGTCCTGCTCACCTTCTGCACTTTATGAAAACTCCACACAAATGCCGCGTTCCAGGCCTCAACATCGGATGCACCTCCTTCATCATCCCGGACTACTACGTGCCCGCCATCAGGGAATGCGTCCATTACGCGGATGATGTCGCTCTGCTCCTGCTGGAAGCCGGAGAATGCGGAAAGGAACTCATTACCCCTGCGGAAATACGGGAACTGGCCGGAATCGCTGCAGATGCCGGGGTTACCTGGAACGTCCACCTGCCTACGGACGGCAGCTTCGCCACGGAAGAATCAAGCCGCCGTTATACGGAAAACATCATTCGCGCCATTGACCTGACACGGGAACTGGAGCCCCACACCTGGGTCATGCATGTGGTCACGGACCATATCCCCGGTCCTGATATGCGCCCCCATCTTACGGAACGCGAAACGGAACGAATCCTCCGGAGTCTGGAACAAATCACACCCCACCTCCCCGCACCGGAATGCCTGGCCCTGGAAAATTTGGAACGCCATCCGACCGACTATCTGGACAAACTGGTAGCCGCTACACCCCATTCACGTTGCTTTGACATAGGCCATGTCTGGAAAGAAGGCCTGCGGCCGGAAAAACTTCTGCCGCTCTGGCTGCCGGACATACGCATGTGCCACCTGCACGGGCTGGAAAAACGGGACCACAAATCCCTGCACCACATGCCTGCCGCTACGCTGGACGCCATTCTGCACCCCATGTGGGACCTTCATTTCTCCCCCCTTATTACGCTGGAAGTCTTCAGCCTGGATGACTTCCTGAACTCCCACCAGGCCATGCTGGAATCCCATGAACGCTACATCACCAAACACTGACGCCAATACCGCACGCATGACGCTCGTCCTGGGCGGCATCAGAAGCGGCAAAAGCCAATACGCTGAACAAATAGCCGCCGGATTCGGGAAAAAAATCCTGTACGTCGCCACGGCGGAAGTCTGGCCCGGAGCCGGCTCCATGGAATACCGCGTGCGCAAGCACCAGGAACGCCGTCCTAAAAGCTGGCTCACGCTGGAATGTCCCCGTCATGTAGCTTCTGCCGTCGGGGAATCCGGCTTGCTGGACCAGGTGGACGGCGTCATTCTGGAATGCGTCACCCTGCTCGCCTCCAATACCCTGTACGCCCAGAAGGACCCCACGGACTACGAGCCGTTCCAGGAAGCGCTGATTGAGGAAATAGAAGCTTTGAAAAAGCTCATCCGCCAAGCCCCCGTACCATGGGTGCTTGTTTCTTCTGAAACCGGCATGGGCATCAGCCAGTCAGATGCGGAAACGCGCCACTACTGCGACGGGCTGGGCATTGCCAACCAACTCCTTGCCAAAAGCGCGGATGAAGTCTACTTCATGGTGGCGGGACTACCCCTGACCGTGAAAAAAGGCTGAAACGCCAACCATGAATTTTCATCGGCTTGCGCACATGAAACACAAAGAAACATGCCGGAAATTAAGCCGCGCCACTCATTCAACGGGAGCGGCGCAAGACATGAAGCCTCCCAAGCCAGGCCGTCATCACGGTCACCTCTCCCAAATCTTGTCCAGAGCCTCCTCCAGCGTGCCGTCTTTGACCGCCGGCAAGGCATCGAAGCGCGCGAGATGATGCCGCTCGATGCGCAGCTCCTCGTCGAAGCCCAGGACAAAGGCACAGGCAATGCGGTAAATAATCTCCGTCGGCGCCAAGCCATACACCTGATGCGCGAAAATATGCCGTAAACGCTCCTCCGCCTGCGGGAAACGCGCCTTCATCGCCTCGCTGCGGAAAAGGCGTTTGACAATCTCCGCCACATATAGACCCGACTTCATGTAGAGGTCGATAAACGTCTTGTCGGGGTCATCGAAACAGCCCGGAGACTCCTCCTCCAACATATCGACCATCTTCATGACAAGATGCTTGGGCGTGAAAATCTGATTCGTCTTTTGCGGCGGAATATAATCGAAAATATCCTCCGACTGCGACTCATCAAAATAATTGCCTAATTTCTTCTTCAACGCCAAGAACTCCTGAACGGCATCATCAAAAACAATCGGATCAAAACAATGACCGTCAAAATGCTTCCGGACACCCTCATCTTCGTAATCGCACCCATCGCGCAAGATGCGGAACTGCTCTAAAGAAATCCCCGTCACCTCTCTAAAGACCTCATCGGGAAGAATCGTATCGAAATTATCCAGACAGGTATTCTCGTCGCCATACGCCATCAAAAAGGCGGGGATCGTCCGCGCAAAGCCACGCAAATGACCGCGAATATCCTCTTCAATCGCCTCCTTCTTCCTGGTAACCTTCTCGGTTTCCACCGTATCCACCACAGCCTGTTTGGCCTTCTTCTCAATCTCTGCCGCTGCCTCCTTCAACTCCTCTCGATACCGACGCTCATTCTCCCTCTGCTCGGCATCAAAACGATCCTGAATCGCCTGAACCTCGGCCTCACTCTGCCCCTTGGCTTGCGCCTCGTCGAGAGCCCTTTTCTTTGCCTTCTCCGTCTCGTGGCGATTCTTCTTGTGCGTCGTCGCTGCCTTGCCGACCGCGACCGTCGCCTGATTCTGCAACTGCTTTTTGAGACGATGTTCAGACGCTCTACTCATCTCATCGCCATAGTGCGTCTTGGCATCCTGCAGGGTGGGGTTCACCACAGTATCCACCAATATCGTCACTAAATCTTGTGCGGCCTTCTTATCCGGCGCGTTACTCGTCGAGACCTCATCGATCTTCGTTTGCGTCACAACATTGTCGCTGTATATCTTATCCCCGAAAAGCTCCCCTGTCTTACGGGTCAATTCATCCAAGGGCAACACCACTTCACCCTTTTCATTCAGGGGCAAATCCGCGGCGCCGTCCAACAAACCGCCCTCTCCCTGACCGCCCACCTTCGCCTTGGACGGCTTCTGCTCCTTCACCGTCGGCAGTTGCCCGAGGATATCCGCCACCTGACGCGGCGCCGAGAAAATATTCCCGATATTCTGGAACAGGAAATTGCTCATGAACCCACGGCGCACCACCTCGACGGCATGAATCTTGCGCGGCACGGACAACACCTTCTCCGCATCCAGAGCCACCATCTCCCCCTCCTCATCCTCCCCATAGACGGGGAAAAAATTCAGCAACTCGCACACCTGCCTTTTGCGCGTCTCCCCATCGCCTCCGCCACTCACCGTCGCCGAACACAGGTCATTGGCGAACTGCTCAAAAATCACCAGCGTCCGCGCCGGGTCAAAATCAAACACATACGCATTCTCCTTGCGCCGCAACTCGTCCCCCTCCACGAACAGGCAGGGATTCTGCGCCCGGAACGCCGCCTGCATATACAGCGACGGACTCTTCACATTGCTCAGCATCAAGACCGCCGTCCACTCCGGCACCGTCACCCCCGTCGTCAACTGCCCGACGGAAAGCGTAATCGTCCTCTCGTGGGCGCGAATCGCCGTGCGCACCTTATCCAAGGACTTGAGCGTCGATGTCGCCTCCTCCTCCGCATCCGTCTTGCCATCGCCAGCCGCCACCACCACCTCGTACTCGCGGAAGACGGGATGCGCCTTCAACTTCTTCGCCAACGCCTTGGCGCTGTCCACGCGGTCCAACAGCCAGAAACTATGCTTCACCTCGCGGCGCAAAGCCTCCGTCGAAAAGGGAAACTTCTCCTGCCCTGTCAAAGCCTCCAAAAACCTCTCCACCGCCTCATCGTACTTAAACGAACCGTCACTCTTCGTGGCAAAAAACTCATTCAAGTCAAAAGCATAGGCCTCATTTTCGCCGTCATCGTCAAAATCAGCCCCCTGCTTCAGGCGATCGCGCACTACCTCAGACATCCGGTACGTATAAAGGTGCAACTGCGGCAAGGCGGCATAGGGATTTTCCTCCTCCGCCTCCTCCTGCCACTCCCTCTTGGCGCACTGTTCATCGGCATAGGTCCAGTTGAAAATCGCCTTCTCCTCGAACTTTTCATTTGCCAAAGCCTTAAAAGGCGTCCCCGACAGATGCAGTGTCGCCCGACGCGCAATCTGCTCGAACGCCACATCCGCCCTGTACGTATCCACCCCCTCGTGCGCCTCATCCACAATCAGCAGATCCCAGGTCAACTTTTGCACATGCTCCAACTTATCGAACTCCCCGCCGAAATACAGAGAACCCTTCAAATCCTGCAGAGACACAAACTCGATATACCCCTCGGCATCACTCGGCAACTGCGCGCGCTCCAGCACATGGGGCAAGCCCCGCAGAGCATCCGCCCCACTGATGAAATAATACCCCGACTCCGTCCCCATAAAACGCACATAATCATCGTACCACGAATGAGCAATCGCCGGACGATTCGTCACAATCAACACCGTCCGCGCACCCATCTGCTTGCACAAATCATACGCCGCCAAAGTCTTGCCGAAACGCGGCTTGGCATTCCACAAAAACTCCGGGCTTTGCCCCGCGTGGCTCGCCATATAGAGCCGCGTCCGCTCGACCGCCTCCGCCTGCTCCGCCCGCAACACATAAGGCACCACACCCGGCGTCTGCAACACCCCGCGATTGCGGGTAAACTCCCGAAAATGACCATGCGCCACCTCGGGCACAAGATGAAACCACTCCGAATTCCCCTCGCGTTCCACCTCCTTCTTGCCCAAGTAACGATGAAACGCCTTATCGTGAAACACCGTCCCGTCGGCAAAACGCGCCGACTCGTGCCATTCCAGGCAATAGCGCACATCCACCGTCTGCGTCTGCTGGCGGATGCGCACCTCGACATCATCCTGCTCGGTGTAGCCAATCTTCGTCCAGCCCTCGTGTCGCTGCACCTCTGGAGTCGTGTAGGCGTAACACTTCGGCTCAACCTTCTTCGTGCTTCGGATAGAGATGGCGTTCATAGGGCTTATTCCATGGGTTTGATTTTTTCTTCAATAAAGGCAACCTCCTCTGCGGACAAGCCGTACTTGGCGTACAGCTGTCGGTCAATCTCGGCTACAGACCGTGACCAGTCTATATCGCTGGCGGCGGTGAAGTCTTGGAGGGGGACAAAAGTGAAACACTCCTTGTAATTAAAGACAGCCGTTTTCTTAATCCCGACCATTGTCCTAAAATACTTGGTTTTCACATACTTCAATAGATTTTCAGCTTCTGTACAGTTATCGAAGACCCCAATCTGTAAAAATGTGTCCGTGCATATCATCATAGGGGTACCAATCATAGGGGTACTAAAGACTTCGCCAAATACTCCACTACCATTTGCACGAGGTAGAAAAACCTTATAAGAATGGGCGATGTGTATGTTTTTCTTTAAGGCAGAGTTGGGTATATACCTTATGACTCTCTTGTTTTTGAGAAGACCGTGAACCAAATAGTCATCATCTTGTTGCTTTTCTTCACTAATGCGAGAAACGCCTTCCTTGTTCTTCGTAAAGAGATCGGATATGAATCCAAATGGATTCCACGATGAAACCCATGTATTAAGGTAGATTGTCGATATAGCTTTCGTCTTTTCCAAAATAGATATGAGCTCCGGAAAGCGTATAATGACATTCTCGGCAATGCGGAATGAAGTGAGAACTTTCTTATATGCGCCGTTCTCTGTTATCGCATAATTGACCCTATCGCACGAATACGCTCTATTCCAAACAAAGAAACAAACTCCCCCCTTGATATCAACATTGGGGAACAAATCAGAGGAGTTTGGGTATAAATGAAAGGATTGAAGATGATCCCCCTTCAACATTTCATCAATGAAATGTTGAGTTTCGCGATAGGGCCCATTTTCACCGGACATCCAACGAGCAGGCATCACAAGGGAAACAATTTGACCTATTGCTTGAGATGATCTTACAAAATCAGGATAAATGCTGCGAGTCATCTTATTATTTTTACTCATTTCCTGATACGGCGGATTACCGATAACAAAATCAAATTTCATGGTGGTGGATAGGTTGAGTTCAGAGAATCGAATCGTTTTTTTGCCGCGCCAGTCGCGGATGAGGCTACGGAGGGGGCGCCTTTCGGCTGTGATGGCGTAAAAATCAAATAAGGAATCCTCGGGCTTCCCCTGTTTCGTGACAAAGGGAGTCGTCGCCGTCAGGCCGTCCATCTGCCAGAGATTCCACGAGAGGATGCGGGCGACTTCCTCTTGTTGGTGTCGGTTGAGGGGGCGTTTCCACAGGTGACGGTGGTACTCGCTAATGCTCAGAAAAAGATTGAGACGGGCGAGAAAGAGGCTGTCGCCCTGGTATTCGTAAGCGTAGGCGCTTTCGAGGGCGCGTTTTGCCCAGTGGAACCAGTCCTCTGCGGTGCAGGTATGCTCGCCGATGATACGCAGCTTGCGGTCGAGGATGCCGATGCGCTCCGCCAAGGGGATGGGGCGACCGTCGGCGGCATCGTAGCGCGAGACGAGAAAGGGGGCTTCGCCGCAGGTGATTTCCAGACAGCGGGCATCGATGTAACGCTCCCACGCGAGACGGCGGCCAGATGCTGTCGTCGGAAAGTCAATCGTCTTGCGCGTCGGCGTCCACGATGGAGCCTCCATGCGGTTAAAGACCTCCTCCCGCCCGAAGTAAACGGCATCGCGGGCGTTGATCATAGCGTTGCACAGCCAGGCAGGGGTAAAGACTTCGGCGGATTTTTTGGTGCGGTCGCGCTGTTCTTCCTGCGTCTTGCGGGTGCGCTCCTGAATCAGATGCACCTGATGGGGGTAGATCTCTTGATCCGCCGCATAGGACTCGCCGTGGGTAGTGTAGGCGTTGCAGGCCCAGCGGATGAAAGCGCCGCTCGAACGGTCGGCGAGGAGAATAGCCACAAGGGAGGCATCGAGTTGCGTCTCTCCCGAAGCCTCATTCCCTCGATGTTTCATCGAGGGAAGTAGAGTATAAATAATACTCTTCATCAAGCCCAAAATAACGAAACTTGTCAAAAACATGGAATAGAACGGTAGTTATGCCTGTATGACAAGAAAAAAATGAGAAGAATTTTCTTCCTTTTTTTTCTTGTTTCTTTGTCTGGATCAATAATATAATATATTGATAATCAAAACATTGAAGTTAAGAGCATTATTTATCCTGTTGCCATGAACACCGACGCTAGCACCGCCCTTGCCCTCCTCGCCTCTCTCCCCTTCTCCCTCACCGATGTTGCTCGTCTCATGCTGGAGCTGGTCGAAGGAAGCGGAGGCTCTTCCGTAAGAAAGAAAGAAGCTCTGCTCCTTCACTGCCGCCGCGTCATCGCCTTGGGGTGCGAAGCCGAGCATCTCGCCACGCAAACGGTCTCCTTCTCCAAAGCCGTGGCAGAAACCCTGCGCGTCAAGGCCGACCGTTCGGCGCTCACCCTGCGCGATATCCGCTCCTTCACGCAGAGGATGATGCGAGATGTGCCCGATCTGGCGGCGCGTCCCATGCGCTCGATGACGACGGCGGACTGTGCGGCTGTGTTGGAGAAAGTCTTTCTTTCACCCTCGCAACGTCGTCATGCGCGGGCGATTCTCTCGGGAGTGTTCACGGTGGCGTGGAAGAAAGGCTGGTGTGCGCATAATCCCGTGCGGCTGGTGGATGTGCCGCGCGTGACGGAGCGGGAGATCGTCCCCCTCCGTATCGAGGAAGTGCGCCGCCTACTGCGGACGGCAGAGAGGGAGGAGTTTTCCCCCTGTGCGGCGGGCGTGGCGATGATGCTCTACGGCGGGATTCGTCCGTATGAGGTGCGGCGTTTGACCTGGGGCGATGTGGATTGGGAGGAGGGGGAGGTGCGGATTCGCCCGAGGCAGAGCAAGACGGGCGGCGGTCGGCAGGTGCCGCTGTCTCGCTCCGTGTTGGCATGGTTGAGGAGTTATTATCCGCAGGGGGCAGAGAGGGAGTCGGTTTTCATCTGTCCGCCAGATTGGAACAGGCGGTGGCGCGCTTTGCGCTCGGCAGCGGGTTTTCAGACATGGCGTCAGGACGTCCTGCGGCATACCTTTGCATCGTATCATGCGAAGATGTTTCACGATTGGGGGCGTTTGCAGGCAGCGATGGGGCATCGGGACGGGACGCTGTTGCAGACGCGCTATGTGCATACGCAGGGGATTCGAGGATGCGAGGTGCGAGCATTTTGGGAGTTGGCGGCGTGAGAAGGGACGCAAAAAAGCGTTAACGCGGCCGTGCACTGCTCATTCCAAACACTTATTTCCATCCGGAAACATGACGGAGGGAATCCGCAGGAAAATCCCTCCGTTTTTTCAGCAGCTCACCATATTCCACAGGAAATTCTTGACTCTCCAGCCCTCTTGCCTCTTAATTCTTTCGCTTCACGTGCCGTCGTGGCGGAATGGTAGACGCGCTCGACTCAAAATCGAGTTCCAAAAGAGTGTGGGTTCGAGTCCCACCGGCGGTACCAATCAATAAACCCTGGGAGCTAAACGCTCCCAGGGTTTTCTATTATCAGTCGATAACGCTTCATTTCTCAAAGAGACTTCCCCGTAGTAATTTCAGGAAGGAATGAGACGGACTTCCGCACCCAGTCCGCGTCAGACAATGATCTGGCGGTGAAGTCCCGCTCCCCGTAAAGGTTCGAAAAACCATGGACAAACAACCTTTTGACCGGATTGCTCATGAGCGCTGCGCTTAATCGCGGGCGATCAGAAAAAAGAAATGGTTCATACCGCTTTTTCCACCGTCGGATTTTTTAAATCAGCATTTACTCCCGGCCTTATGCCGCTGCGGGCAGACAATCCCGGAGCGGCTGCTTTAAAAGTTTGTGTCACCAGGGCGTGTTCGTCTGATACCTCTATTGTATCAGTGGGAGCTATAAAAAAATATTGTCCGGGGTTTTCCGTTTCCAGGATAACCAGAGAAGAAGCGTCGCTAAGAAGCGCATGGATAGTACACGCAGCCGTACAAGTCAGCGCATAGGATGCGCCCGGTATGGTATTCACTTTCATCAAGCAGATTTAGTGCCGGAAACGGGAGAAAAGTCATCCATGCTGATACGTGCACATTTCCTGGCGGAAATATGGGGGAAAGTGAGAAAATGGAGAATAAGAAATGGCTCCGCCCAACAAAATACGCAATAAAATATTTATCTTAAATGAATTAAAAATAATTACAAACCACCTGAAGCCGTACCGCTCAGGAATGTAATGCATTGATAACACTATATCATTTATACATTATCCGCCCACTTTACCTCATCAAAAAAAGACCAGTAGCTTAAATCCTAAAACGATTTACAGAATATCAACAACTTGCAACAACACCAGATCTCCTTTCGGATTCTGCGGGCCAGGCAATCCCTACAATTGGCTCGAATTCACGCAATGCGATACGTATATACAAGAGTATGACTTCGTTGCCAGCTTCTTCATTGGTTGAAACAGTAGCCAATAAAATCAAACAGATGATTCTCAGCGGCAGCCTGGTCAATATCCTGCCCGGAGAAAGAGAACTCGGGCACAGGTTATCCGTAGGCAGGGAAACCATCAGAAAGGCCCTGGCCCTTCTGGAAAGGGATGCATGGATTGCCCCCCCACGCATCAAGGTTCCGCGGCGCATCCTGAAAACTACGGAAGAAGAAACGGTTAAAAATATCTTTTGCCATCCGGTTCAGGAAAAAAAAGAAATTCTCGGGTTTCTGACGCCCCAGCCCCTCAAAAGGCTGGCTCAAAGCGTATTGGCGGAAATATATACCATCTCCAAAATTCTGGAGGAAGACGGCATCAGCGTCCGTATCTTTGAAGCTCCCTGGATCTTAGGCAACAATCCGGACAAGAGGCTTGCCAAGCTGGTTACCAAATCCGAATGCGTCTGCTGGATACTTCACCGTTCCTCGGAGCAAACCCAGCTCTGGTTCAAGACGCACCGCATCCCCTGCATTGTGCGCGGCACCTCCTACCAGAGCAGCAACCTTCCCTATCTGGACCGCCACTGGGCGGCCACCACGCATCATGCGGCGCAGCATCTTTGGAACAAGGGGCATCGAACGGTAGGCCTGTGCCTGCCTCCTGATCCGTTGAAGGGCCACCAGCTCATGCAAAAAGGTTTTTTCAGCTTTGCGGAACAGGGATGGAATCCCATCCTGGTACCCACCCCGTTTGAAACGCCGCTCTTCTTTGAATATCTGGCCAAAGCGTTTAAAAAACATCCGGATATGTCCGCCCTGGTAGCCACACGGGGCAACCAGATCGTTCCCATTCTTTCCTGGGTGGAAGCCCGTTCGCTGAGCATTCCGGATCAGCTCAGCCTGGTCAGCCTGACGTATGAACCCTTCATGGAACGCCTGCTGCCCACGATCACCTATTATGAAGAGAACCAGACAAAAACGGTTCACAAGCTCATACGGATGCTCCGCTCCCTGACAGCCGGGAAAAATATCAAGAGCATTTCCGTCATTCCGGAAATATACCCCGGCCAATCCGTTTCCCTGCACGCACCTTCCGCATAATGCCTTTTTCCGGAAAGGAAAGAATCAAGGGAACAAGAGCACCAACAGTAAAATATCCTGGCAGCAGGCAAAGAAGAATTCCTCCAGAAGACAGAATCTTCTTTCCGAAAACGTATCAGGGATATCCCCGCCATGATTGTTTCCGTACTTCCACGCTCTGCACGTTTTTTCCTCTTTTCATGGCTGCTTTGCTCCCCTGACGGTCTTTCCGGCGCCACCCCTGCATGCGGATGAAATCAACGTCATCCTTATCGGCGGCCAGTCAAACGCCACAGGGCAAGGATATGTCAACAACATTCCTCCCTGCTTCAAGACGGATAAACGGATTCTTCTGTACTATTCCGGCTCCCTCAAAGGGACAGGACCGGCAGAACAGCTTGTTCCCTTGAACCCGGCATCCGAATCCCCCGACCGTTTTGGCGTGGAACTAAGCCTGGGAACAGCGTTGCAGAAAAAATTCCCGCAAAAAAATGGGCCATCATCAAACACGCCCGGAGCGGAAGCAACCTTTTCCGGCAATGGAACCCAGGAAAAACTTCTCAGGATAAGCAGGGGGAAGAATACGTCAAACTGATCCGTACCGTCCGCAACGGAATGGAAGCTCTGAAAAAAACAGAGACATGCTCCTGTCCTGAAAGCCATGGTGTGGCAACAGGGGGAAGGAGACGCAAGGGACATTGCCGGCATCAAAAACGCTCTGTCTTACGGCGCCAACCTGAACAACCTGATTAAACGCATCAGAGCGGATCTGGAAGCCCCCGGTCTGGCCTTTATCTACGGCAGCGTTCTTCCCGTGCCCGCTCCGGCCCGTTTTCCGGGCAGGGAAGAAGTGCGGCAGGGGCAAAAGGATGTGGCGGAAGAATCCCGTACCTCCCTCTCCGTCAACAATGCGGTTTATGTCCCCGCAGACGATCTCCAGCTGCGCAGCGTGGACTTCCGCACCCCCTATCCCACGGATACCGTCCATCTGGGTACGCATGGAATTCTGGCCCTGGGAACGCTTTGCCTCCGCATTGGAAAAGCTCTGGAGACAAAAAAAACTGATACCCCGGCTCTTTTTTCTTCCCCACTTTCTCCAGCCCCGCCAGCCCCATCCGGAAAACCAATAATGTTTGACATCCCTCCGGGCTGCGGATAGGTTTGACTATCATTTCATTTCCTGCCTCCAACGCCGTTGAAAGGGGGCGCAACACAACTCTCTCATCCATTATTGCCCATGAACCCATTGAAAGGAGCATGCATCATCGGCCAGTCCGGTGGCCCCACCGCCGTCATCAACGCCAGCGCACTGGGAGCCATTCAGTCCGCCCTGCAAAGCGAACAGGTCACGCGCGTGCTGGGAGCCGCCAACGGGATTGAGGGAGTGCTCAAAGAACGCCTGTTCGATATGGCTCGGGAAGACCCCGGAGAATTGGAATTGCTCAAATATACTCCGGCCTCGGCCCTGGGTTCCTGCCGTTACAAGATGTCCGCCCCATCCGTGGATGATACGGATTACCGCCGTCTGCTGGAAATATTCCGAAAATACGACGTACGCTACTTTTTCTACAACGGGGGCAACGATTCCATGGATACCTGCAACAAGATATCCAAATTCATGCAGCAGTCCGGTTACGAATGCCGCGTCATCGGAATCCCCAAAACCATTGACAATGACCTTCACGGCACGGACCACTGCCCCGGCTTCGGCTCCGCCGCCAAATTTATCGCTACCTCCTGCATGGAAGTTCACCAGGACCTCCGCGTGTACGACAAGGGACGCGTCACCATTGTGGAAATCATGGGCCGCCACGCCGGCTGGCTGGCCGGATCCGCAGCCCTGGCCACGTATGCGGGAGCAGGTCCGGACTTGGTTTACCTTCCGGAAGTTCCCTTCCGCATGGAGGAATTCTGGCAGGATGTGGACCGGATTTACAGGCAGAACGGCAGCTGCATGGTCGCCGTCTCGGAAGGCGTGCAATATGCAGACGGCCGCTTTGTTGCGGAATCCGGAGACAGGGACGTCTTCGGCCATACGCAGCTGGGAGGCCTGGGAGCCATGCTTGCGGAATCCGTCAAGCGGCAAACCGGGGCCAAAGTCAGAAGCATTGAACTCTCACTCCTCCAGCGCTGTGCCTCCCATGTCGCCTCCAAAACGGATATCGATGAAGCGTATATGGCGGGAAAAGCCGCCGTGGAAGCCGCCGTTTCCGGCCAGACGGATAAAATGGTAGCCTTTGAACGAATCACGGAGAACGGCATTTATTCCTGCAAGACTAAATTGATAGGTCTGGGAGAAGTGGCCAATGTGGAAAAACTTGTTCCCCGCGAATGGATCAACGCCCGCGGCAATGGCGTGGAACAGCCGTTCATTGATTACGTTCTTCCCCTGATCCAGGGAGAAACGGCCATGCAAAAGGAATATTCCCTGCCCCGCTTCGCGAAACTCAGGAAAGTGCCGGCAAAGCCGAAACAGCGGTAGCAGTTTCTTCAGGGAAGCGTTTTTCCTCATCAACCCGTCCGGAACTGCCTGCCCCACGCTCTTGCAGGTAAAATCCGGCCGGGGCTCTTCTCCCCGCCCGGTCTCTTGAAAAGGATGAATGAAAAGCCGGCGTAGCGGTTTCATTCATAAACGGGAAAAAACATTTCCATGGCAGGAATACTCTTTTCCCCTTATCCATAACACACAGTTTTACCATTTCGGAATCCTCCGCTTATAGAAAACCGCATCTTTTTCACCAAAAGAAAATGGAGTCGGTTTTTTCCCATATTTGTTTATGGGACAATGCTTTTTAAACATATCAAAAACAAATAGAAAGAAACAGGTAAACAAAAAATCTTGCAGGCAAGGATGGAAAAAGGCTAGAATAATAAAGGAGTTCAACATTCAGCTTCTATCGTTTCGCGGCGCAAAACTGCTTGTTTCCGGATACTTTTCAGGAAATCGGCATGGAATCGCTCCCCGCTTGCCTATCCAAGTTTTTCCCGCATGCCATGCTCGATTATCTGTTTCAACATTTTTATTCAACGCTGGCCATCTTCTCTTTTTGCATTGCCATTCTGATTCTGAGAGCCCTCGGCAAACGCGGCATTTTCTGGATTCCCGTCTCCACGGCCCCTTTAGGCTGCATAACCTTCTTGGCTGTCTTTCTCCTGCTGACGGCGTTCATTATTGGAACATTCGGCTTTTTCACCACAATTCCCATAGCGGAAAATCTGGCTTTTGCCCTGGCATGGCTGGCAGCCATGGCT
>ENA-ORSK01000223-ORSK01000223.1-human-gut-metagenome-genome-assembly--contig:-NODE-223-length-60459-cov-20.250464_pt1 | contig 60459 bp, 86 predicted proteins | sample MGYA00242192_ERZ509159 | MGnify/ENA primary metagenome ERZ509159 (study PRJEB26280, sample SAMEA2338663) | human gut metagenome | biome: human gut; feature: human-associated habitat; material: faeces...
TATATTTATATAAAACTGAATATTTAGATATTAATATGGAGGTAATTGAAAAATGGAAGATAAACAAGGATTAACTTTAGAAGAAATTGTAAAAATAATAAATGATATGGACGAAATAGCAGTAAGCGATCCAATTATACATGATTTAATAATTAGTTCAGACTATAAAGCAAGATTTGTAGGTGAATATGTGGAACTAAAAATAAGATATAATAAACTACACAAAATGTTAATCAAACATGAAGCTGGTACTTTAGGATTTGAACCAACTTGTGATATTTCTATCTTAGAAGATCAAGCTTATCATATGGGTAATTATTTAAAACAATTAGAAATAAGAGCTGAAATTGAGAAAATAACATTACCAAGAATTTAAAAAGAAAGGATATTTATATATGATAGTAAAAGTAATAAAAAACGAAATAAAACATCAAGATATTGGTGGAAAAGAATTTATAGTAGATGAAAATATAACAGAAACATTATCACCTGAAGAAATATTTAGACAAGCATATTCCGGTAACTTTGCTTGTATAAATTTTATAAAACGTAGATCAGATTTTGATCATAATTTTGAACATAAATTATATTATGGTAAAGTAAATGGTCTTGGTTATATAGTAGCTGAAGACGAATTTAAGAAAGGAGAATAAATATGATTATAAGTAGAAGAGAATGGGAGGAAAAGTGTGATTCAAATAGAGCACTTTTAAAAGATAAAGCTGAGAAAACTGAATTAAAACATAAAGATAATATTATTGATATTCAAAAACAGAGTATTAAAACATATAAAAATGATAATGATATTTTAATGACAGCTAATCAAAAATTAACTGATTGGGTAAATAAGATTATTAATGAGGTAGGCATTTATGAAGTTGAAGATAGAAGGACTGTAACTATACCAATATGCAAAAATCCTCGTAGAGTAATAGCTGGTAAATGGGATGATATTAAAGATGGAATGCCAGAATTCCTATCTCAAGAAGAAATTATTATACCTGAAATAAGATTTATAAGAATGAAATAGGAGGAACAATTATGTACGTTATAGTTAAAAGTATTGAAAGTGGTAATTTTGAACATTTTAGTATGTTAGCATCTAATGGAACTTATACAGATAAAGATTTAACAAAAGCTGTTATATTTTCAACAGCAGAATTAGCAACAAAACAAAAGGAAGTTCTTCAGGCTTTAAATCCAGATGATACATTCGCAGTAAAACAAATAGTATTACAAGATATTATACATTTACAGTAAAGCAAATAGTTTTACAAGATATTTAATAGGGGGTTTATATTTATTATGGCAAAATATAATAGAAAAATATTAAGAAATATGTTAAAGAAACAAGTAGGATCAAATAAAATACAACAAGCTTGGCATTATTTACAAGTTACTAACTGGGGAAGGAGAACTAAAAATGAGTCAAGAGTATAGTGAATATATTGTTCAACATAAAGATAATGTTAAAAAAGGTTTTGAATGGTTAAAAAGATATTTACCTGATATATTTGATGAAGATCTTTTAACCGATGTAGAAGCAAACATATTAAGTCATGATTATTCAAAAATGAATGCAGATGAATATGATGCTTATGATGACTACTTTTATGGTAAATTATATGGAAAAAGTAGATCATTTGAAGTAGTTGAACAATTTAATAGAGCATGGTTATTGCATATTCATAGAAATCCTCATCATTGGCAATATTGGATATTAAGAAATGATAATCCTGATGAAGGAGAGATATTAATTGATATGCCAGATTGTTATATTATTGAAATGGTATGTGATTGGTGGAGTTTCTCATGGAAACAAGAAAATTTATACGAAATATTTAAATGGTATGAAGAAAGAAAAGACTATATTAAACTTAGTGACTATACTAGGAAAAAGGTAGAAGATATTTTAAATAAAATGCATATTATATTAGATGACGATAAATTAACTGACGCTGGAAATCCAGCTGTTAATCTAATGGATCCATATAATAGAAAAGTAATGGGTATATTAAATGACGCAACAGAATAAAGAATTTCTTTATGACTATCAAAAAGATGCAGTAAATAGAATGTCTAATGGATGCATTTTAAATGGTGGAGTTGGTTCTGGTAAATCTAGGACCGCTCTATATTATTATTTTACAAAACAAGGCGGTAGTATAGATAAAGAATTCATACCAATGAATAAACCAAAAGACTTATATATTATTACAACAGCTCGAAAAAGAGACACCCTTGAATGGGAAGGAGAATTAAGTAATTTCTTGATGTCAACTGACGAGAAACAAACAAAAAGATATGGTAATAAGATAGTTGTAGATAGTTGGAATAATATCAAAAAATACGCCGAGGTTAAAAATTCATTTTTCATTTTTGACGAGCAAAGAGTTATTGGATATGGTGCTTGGACAAAAGCGTTCCTAAAAATAGCTAAATCTAATGAATGGATATTATTAAGTGCTACCCCTGGTGATACATGGTCAGATTATATCCCTGTGTTTATAGCAAATGGATTCTATAAAAATAAAACAGAATTCATTCGAGAACATATTGTATATTCTAGATTTAGTAAATATCCAAAAATTGATCGTTATCTTAATACAGGAAGATTAATAAGATTAAGAAATAGAATACTTATTGACATGGACTTCAAGCGAAAGACAATCCCTCATCACGAAGATATTTATGTAGAGTATAATAAAGCTATGTATAGAGACGCAAATCGTCTTAGATGGGATCCTTACAAGAATGAGCCTATAGAACAAGCTAGTAGTTTATGTTATGTATTAAGAAGAATTGTAAATGAATCTGAAGATAGAATAGTTAAACTATTAGAAATATTAGATAAAACTCCACGAGCAATTATATTTTATAATTTTGATTATGAACTTGATATTTTGAAAAACTTACCATTAGGAGAAGACGTTGAAGTACGAGAATGGAATGGGCATAAACATCAACCAATACCTAATGTAGATAAATGGATATATTTAGTTCAGTATAATGCTGGAGCAGAAGGTTGGAATTGTATTAAGACTGATACTATTATATTTTATAGTCAAAACTATTCATATAAAATTATGGAACAGTCATCAGGACGAATCGATAGATTAAATACTCCTTTTACCGATTTATATTATTATCATCTAAAAAGTAGAAGCGGAATTGACCTAGCAATATCTAGATCATTACACGACAAGAAAAATTTTAATGAATCGAGGTGGGTTAAGTGGTAGCTCACCTCTGATTAGATAGGAGTTATTATGGAAAAATATGATTTTATTACATGTATGAATTTACATAAGAAATTAAAAGAAAGAATAAAAGGAGGTATATTTATTAGTATAGATAACGGACAACTTAGTATCAATATTAATGGCGGTAGAGGAATAAGATACAGAAGTTATATTAATGATTTACCAAAAGGAAAAGAACAAATACAAAAATATGCCGATTTAATTGAATATGATTATAGAAAATTTATTAATGAAAAATATTTTATATAGGAGGAATTAAATATGAAAGAATTTATTAAGCATGGAATAGGAATTTATATAGGTTATGCTATAATGCAAGCTATAGATAAAGGATTAGGATTAAGTGATAAAGCCACTAATTTTATTAGTAAAGTAAAAATTACAGAAGAAACAAAATAAAATCATAAATTATATTTAAAGAAAGGAGATATACCAATGGAGTACATTGATAAAATTGTAGATTTCGAGTATTGTAAAAAGTGTAAATATGAGAAAAACGCAGAGTCTGAAGAGCCTTGTCATGATTGTTTAAATAATCCAACAAATACATATTCACATAGACCAGTTAATTTTGAATGGAAACCTAAAAAATCTAAAAAAGTAAATAAGAAAAAATAGGAGGAAACAATTATGACAAATGAAGAAATTTTTAATAATAATGTTAATATAGCTTATAAAATAGCTAATAGATATGTAACTAATTATTATGAAGAAATAGAAGACATACGACAAATAGCTTTAATGGAATTATGGAGATGTGTTGTAAATTGGGATCATGTTCATGCATTGACTACATACGCATATTTATGTATACCAAATAAAATTAATATGTATCTAAGATATGTTAAAAAACATGAAAAAAACATTAGTATTGATACCATTGTTAATAGTGATGGAGATGGTAATAATCAGACTATATTAGATTTAATAGAAGATCCAGATGACTGTATATTTAGATTATTAGATGATATTAATGCTGAGGGAGTATTAGATAATATATATCTGACTGAAAAAGAAAAACAAGTTATGAATTTGCGAATAGAAGGACTTAGTCAAGCACAAGTTGGAGAAATAATGAAAATATCTCAAGCACAAATATCTAGAATTCAAATAAAAATTAAAAATAAAATAAGAGAATATATTGATGGTAAAGAAACAATAACATTAAAAATACCATCATTAATGTAAAAGGAGGAATAAACATGGCAGATGTTGAAAGAATGGACTACTTCAAAACAATTAGGAACCCTAAGGAATTAGACGAAATACCTATTGATATTTTGAAGGAGTTATATTTACAAGCAGTAACAGATTTAGACGAGTTTAAAAAAGAGCATAACATAATGAAACGATTCATTTATACAAATGGATTATGGAATAGATTCTTAAATTATGATGCTTTTATTGATCATTTAAGAAATGATAGTATCACTAAGGAGGTTATTAAAAAATGTTAGTTAATGATAAAGATATTATGAAAGTTAATAAAGAACTTAGAAGATTACGAGCTGAAAATGTAGAAATGAAAGAAAAATTAGATAATTATATTCCAAGAAGAAGAGTAAGAAGAGTATTTAAATCTTTAAAAGCTATATTAGAAGCGGATATTCAAGATGATAATAAAATATATTTAGATCAACTTAAAGAGTTTATTCAAAAAATAGAAAAAGAAGGACCACAAATGGCAGGACAAGAAATTAAAACAGCCATTGAACACATTATTGGTGATTATGAATTAAAAGATCCAGACAATGATTATTTAAATGATATAACTACTAATATATCACAAACTTTAAATTATTCAGAAATCACTAAGAAAGGATAAAAGATGAAAGAACTATTTTATAATATTATTGGATTTGGGGCTCTTATAGGGGCCCTTGCTATTGTTATATTAGAAGCTATTATTGTAGGTTTTGTATATTTTATAGAATGGTTAAAAAATAGAAAGGAAAAATAAATCATGTATGAAGTTGTATTAATAAACGAAAAAGGACAAAAGTTTACTAGAGAATTTTATAGTGAATATTTATTTAGAAAATTTTTAAATAGAGCCAAACGTAGTAAAAAATTAACTGTAGTTAGTTACGGAAGAAAATATTAGGAGGTATTTATATGGGATATTGTATTAAGTTAGTATCTAAAAAAGAAATTCGAGAAGATGATGTTAAATCTATTATATTTAAATTGCCAGATTATTTAAAGACCCTTTTAAATAATGTTAAAGAACAAGAATGGGGTTGGCCTTGTGTTTGTGATATTCATAAACCAATAAAAAATGAATTAACAATATCTGGTTCATATGCTATGTCTGGTGATAAAGCTGAAGATTTTACAGCCTATGTGCAACATGCATTAGATGAATTAGGTTATGATGTTGATATATTATACACTGACACTGTATTATTTGATGAAGAGATATCTAAAGATGATAAAAAAATAAAATTAAATCCTGAAATAAATGTTGATATTCCAGAAGTTAAACTGAAGGATGATTATATTGATTCAGTAGCAAGAATGGCAGAAAACTTAAAAGATTTTAATGAAAAAACAACTACATCACTTAAAAATGCAGCGGAAGCTATGTCTAATTTTGGAGCAAATGCTGCAGATTTAATAAGAAATGCTACTCTTAAGGATAGCTGTTCTCATTGTGGAAAAGATATGAAAGAGGCCAATACTAAATATTGCGAAAAATGTTATCAATTATTAATTGTAAAAAACGCAGAATTACAATTAAAAATAAAAAAGAGAATACCAGAAGAAGATGTTATATTATTTATGTCTAAATTAAGAGATTTAATAATAAAACCACAAACAAATAAATATGATGCTAATGATAAATTAAAAGATATATCAGAATTATATTTGAAATATATTGATAAATTAGGAGGAATTAAATATGAAGGTAATGATTAGTTTACCAATGAATGGTAGAAGCGATGATGAAGTTAGAGCTAGAATGTCATACTTGAAAAAAGAATTTTCTAAATTACATATTGAAGTAGTTGATTCGTTTATTACAGACGAGATAGAAGATTCGAACTATCCTGGGGTATATTGTTTAGGAAGAACCCTTATGAAATTTATGCATAACGTTGATGCTGTATATTTTGATGATGGATGGTTTGAAGCTAGAGGATGTAGAATAGAGAATGCAATATGTCAAGAATATGGAATTAAGATATTAAAACCAGACTTTTTATTTGAACCAACTCAACCACATATTAAAAATTGTATGGATACAGCTAAGGTAGTTTCTATTAAAAATAATTTTAAAAATACAAATGATTAGGAGGTAATATTATGCCACAAGAAAAACATTTATATTCTCGTAATGAATTAATTGATCAAATAAAACATTGTGGTCAATCAATAATAGATAATGCAGAAGGTATATTAGGCAATGAAAGATATTTTGAAAGTATAACTGTTATATTTAATATTAATAGAAGTAGAAATTGGATGCCTGATATACAAATTCAAAGAAGATTTATACCAGAATTAGAAATAGAAGATTTAAAAACATATAATGAATTAAAAAAGGAGAAATAAAAATGGAGTTAATATGGAGTGAAGAAGATCAGGCTTATTTTACAATACCAGATGGAAATATAGCAACACATAAACAAATACATGAATATTATAATACTAAAACACTTGTAGAAACTAAGATATATAGCGATGGAAATTGTACTAAAAATATGGAGGAGATAGAATATAATCATATTCCTCATTTATATTAAGGAGGATTTATTATGTGTAGAAAACTTTATATTTGTAAAGATGATTCTAAATGGGACACATGCGGAGTAGAAAAAATGGGGTGTCAGGGTTGTTATTATTTTCAACAATTAAATAAATATAGTTTATTTATAGTATTAAAGGAGGAATAAAAAATGATAGAAGAAATTTCTAATATTAAAGAAAGCATATTTATGAAATATACTGATAAAATGAAAGATTTATATATCAGAAAAAATCATGATTACGGTGATAGTGTGTCTAAAACTTTTGATGAATATGGTTTAGTGTCATTCTTAGTACGAATGGATGATAAAATGAATCGTATTAAAACTCTTAATAAAATCCAAGATACAGCAGTAAGAGGAGAAAAAATAGAAGATACACTTTTAGATTTAGCAAACTATGCAATATTAGCATTAACTGAGATAGAATTTAGAAAAAATCGTTTATTACAAAATGAAGAATATCCGAAAAAAGATGTTGAAATGACACAAAAATATATTGATGAGCAAGGATTTATTTGTGAAGATAAGGAGGATTAAAATAGTGAGTTTATATGGAAGATTATTTGGAGAAAATGAAGAAGCGCCAGCTATATTAGGATTTGCAGGATTAACTAGAGGAATGTTTATGAGGTATAGAGATTGTTTCTTAAATCCAGAGGGAACTGTTGTTACAGTTATAACCCGTATAGGTGGAGGAAATCGTCGTGAGTACAGACAAACTCATACTGATATTAAAAGACATCCTAATTATATTTGTGATTATGATGATGCTTTTGATAATACTTATTGCTATTTTGAATTTAAAGTAGATGATAAGTTTTTAGAGACTACTAAAAAAATAGCGCCTAAAGAACAACACCTAAGTGTTCATGAAATGTTTGAAAAAGAAATTAAAGAAGCTAACATACCTGGATCACCTGCAGCAAAAAGACAAGAAGAGATAGCTAATGCTATATTTAATGCTATGGAAAATGGCGATCATATGATAGGATTATAGGAGGTATATTATGAATTATATATTTTTAGATGTTGATGGTGTACTAGTATTATAATTAATTATGTAGAAAAGAAAGGAAAATAAATATGGAGTTTGTGAATGTAGAAGGTGAAAGAATACCCTACGTCATGTATAAGCCTTTTGTGTATAGTAATGTCGTAGATTGTTCTAATCACTTTACTATATTCTGTCCAAATGGCGAAGTAAAAGTAATAAAAAAGAAGAAAAAAGAATATGGAAAGGAGATTGATGTACTAATGAGAGACCCTAAACGTATAGCACCTTTCTTAGCAGACTTAGGTACAATCTGGGCTAATTGTTGTCCTGATTGGAGATTTGGTCAAATTGTAGAAAATGTATTTGGTGAAATGGACTATGTTCCTTTTATGTTAGAAGAAGATAGAATGATAGAAGAATTTGCCAAATATTTTAAAGTAGATAAGAATCCGGAATTTATGAAAGAATTAAATATTTATAAAAAGAAACATCCAGAAAAGAAAGTACGGACGTAAAAAGAAAGAAGTTTAGTTATGGAAGTTTTACATAACGGAAAATATCCAGATAAAAATATGATCGCATGTGATGAGTGTAATTGTATATTTAGATACTATGATTCAGAAGTACTAATTGAGACTAGTTCTTTAGAAGAGCAAGAAGTATTCTGTGGATATGGTGTAACTAAATATATTAAATGTCCTCAATGTGGTCATAAAGTAATGACATCTTGTAACTTCTATCCTGATCCGGACCCGATAGGAGATATTATAGATAAGTTTAGTAATTTAAGTAAAAAATTTATTGATAAAATATTTAAAAGAAATAAGAAAAAGAAAGGTAATGATATTATGGAAAGAATAGAAATTTTAAAAGTTAGTAGTAAAAGTAACCCAAATAGTGTAGCAGGAGCAATAGCAGCTATGGTAAAAGAATATGGTAAAGTAGAATTACAAGCAATTGGAGCAGGAGCTTTAAATCAAGCTATAAAAGGAATAGCCATAGCAAGAGGATTTGTAGCACCAGGTGGTATTGATTTGGTTTGTATTCCAGCTTTTGCAGACGTAGAAGTTGAAGGTGAAGATAGAACAGGAATTAAATTGATTGTTGAAGGAGAATAGAATTATATTTTACAAAGGAGGATTAAGCTTATGAAAAAGAGAGGCTTACAAACAAATGCATCTGGATACTCTGATCCAACTGCTTATCAAGCTATTGTAGAAGCGGATAAATTAGATCAGGGAGTTATTGATAATGTACTTGAAGATATATTTAAAGTATGTAAAGATTATGGAGTATTTATTTATGGTGATATTGCATTCGTAGATAGAAAAACAAGAAGAAAAGCCAGACGTCATTTATATTATAATGAATTTCTTGATTGGGAAAATGATAAAAAATCTAAATAAGAAAAGAAAGGAGAATAAGCAATATGAGAAAGTCCGAACGTGGTTTCATAGAGGTTTTGAGTGTTATTATAATTGTGGTAGTCATTTTAATATTAACATGGATAGGTAGTGCATTATATACTATGATGAAAGAAGAAGAAGCATACGGATCTAAACAAGGACAAATTATTGATAAGAGTTATCATGCTGCTTATACATTTATGATATATCCTGGTAATGTTATGATTCCACAACATCATCCAGCAAGCTATAGAATACGTATACAGAAAGATATAGATGGTGAATTAAAATCTATTTGGATTGATGTTGATGAAAAAACTTATCATGAAATAAATATTGGAGATTATTATAATAAGGAGGAATAATTATGGACGATGATGGTAAATTTAATTTATTGTGGACTATATGCTGGTTATTATTTGTAGCATTTTTATGTTTTTTATTTCATAGTATGAATCCATTATGGTTACTAATTATATGGTTCTTCGGTATATTATAAAAAAAATCTAGATAGGAGGGTTATATGGAAACAAGAACAACTAAATTTGATAATAATAAACAACGGTCGTTTAGCGATTGTAGATTATTATGATTGTTGGGAAGAATTACGACATAAAATTGGAAAGTATTTAGAAGAAAAAGGTCCTGGTGGTGTGGCTGAAGATGGAGAAAAATATTGTGTAGCATTGGCTGCGGACGAGCTATTAAATTGGATGTCAGATTTAGAGTATAAACATAAAAAATATTTAAAATAATGGAAAAAATTGGAAATTTGGGTAAAAAGGTATTAACAAATATGTTAATAATTTTGTGGCCAAATCCGTCCAAAAAAGTGGGCAAAATGGCCAAAAAAGTGGGCAAAAAAGTGGGCAGACGATTTTTAATTATTAACAAATATGTTAATGGCCAAAAACAAAAGTGGGCAGAACAACAAAAGTGGGCAGGCTGTATCCTTAGAGGCTGCAGGGTTTGAGGGCTCTGTGGCCAAATATTTTAAAAAACCTATTATTATTTAAAAAAATTGATTTTTTAACAAATATGTTAATAATTCAAAAAAATAAAGAAAGTTTGCAAAAAAAAGTGGGCATTTGGCCAAAACGTAATTTTGAGCAAAAAATTTTAACAAATATGTTAATAATTTATTTTTAGTTTAGAAAGGAGAATTTATATGTCAAAAACGGATGATAATTCATATTTATTATGGCCATATGTAAATACTTGTAGACTAAATTCCAAACGTGAAGATGTAAAAACTTTATGTTGGATTAGTGATTATGATATATTAATTATATTCACAGATGGTACCATGTATATTTATGATACTTTTATAAACATGTATAGAATTATTCGATATAATACACCTAACCTTACTGAAGAAGAATGGCGATTTGAATTTGGCAGACGTTTGCATGATTTGTTACAAAGAAAATATATAACTGAAACTGACTTTGCTCAAATGTTAGGAATACAAACACCAGCACTTAATAGATATATTAAAGGTAAAGTTACACCAAATGCTTATATCTTAAATAAAATATTAACAATATTAGAAATAACAGCAGATCAATTATTATTTATACCATATATATTAAAAAAATATTTAAAGGAGGAAAAAGAGAATGTTTAGTTTTATATCTATAGTATTATTAATAGCATCAATAAGTTGTATTAGTTATGGAATTGAATGGTTTAGAGTATTGATATTTGCTTCAGCAGTTTTTGCAATAGCAGGTTCAATAGGAAGTATAAGTAGTAGATTAGGAGATTTATATTTGACAACTATAAAAAAGAAAGACCAATTAGATGGTAGTATAGAAATAAAATTTGAAAAGAAAGTTTCTAATGTACAAAATAATCAAGATTAAAAATTCGCGACAGAAACATGGCCTTTTATGAGAGAGAAAGAGAGAGTATTAAGTGGTAATAGATGAAGCGCCACATTTCATACTCTTTTTATTTTTTAAACATAGCATAAATTTTTTAAAGGAGGTTTATTATGCAAAGAGAAAACGAGTTTCAGTCAAATCTTAAAAAAGAATTGAAAGAAATGTTTCCTGGATGTATAGTAACAAAATTGGATTCAGGTGATATTCAAGGTATACCTGATCTTCTTATTCTCTATAAAAATAAATGGGCCACTTTAGAGAACAAAAGATATTCTAAAGCTACACATAGACCCAATCAAGATTACTACGTAGATAAAATGAACAAGATGTCTTTTTCAAGGTTTATATATCCTGAGAATAAAGATGAAGTTCTAAGCGATTTACAAAAATTTTTTAAGAGAATAAACCAAGGAGGTTACGAAAATGTTTTTTAACAGGCATACTAACTTAGAAGGTTTGCATGCTCCATTCGGTGCTAGTAAGTCTAGCTGGTTAAGATACAGCGATGAAAAAATTGTAGAAGTGTATAATAATTTACAAGCTGCAGAAATGGGAACTAGATTACATGAATGGGCTAAACAAACAATTGATCTTGGTATAAAACAATCACGCTCTAAAAAAACTATCTATTCTTATGTGAATGATGCAATAGGGTTTAACATGAGCACTGAAGTGATATTGTTTTATTCAGAAAGATTTTTTGGAACAGCAGATGCTATTAGTTTCAGAAATAACTTTTTGAGAATCCATGATTTAAAAACAGGTAGAAGACCTGTACATATGGAGCAGCTAGAAATATATGCTGCATTATTTTGTTTAGAGTACAAAGTAAAACCTGGTGATATTCATATAGAACTAAGAATTTATCAAAATGATGAGATATTAGTTTATGAACCAACAGCAGAAGATATATTACCAATTATGGATAAAATTGTACATGTAGATAAAATGTTAGAAAAAATTGAAAGGGGGGGTTAACCATGAATCCATTAGTGGAAGAGATGAAATCATATTATGGTTCAGGAAAAATGAGTAATGAAGAATTCATTGAGCATTATGGTACACCACATGTTGGTATGGTACCACATTCTGGTCGTTTTCCATGGGGTTCAGGTGAAGACCCTGATCAAGGAACACCAACTACATTTTTAGAAAGAATAGAAAAATTAAGAAATAGTGGTTGGAAAGAGACACCATCTAATATCGAGAAAGAGTTTGGAATTAATAGTACTAAATATAGAACTTTAAAAACTATAGCTCTTAATTCGATTCAACAAGATTTAGTAGCTCAAGCTAAAAGATTAAAAGATAGTAAACATGGTCCTTCTGAAATAGCAAGAAGAATGGGTGTTAATGAATCAACTGTAAGAGGTTGGTTAGCTGTAGATGAAAATTCTAAAATATATCAAGCTCAGAATGCTGCTAAATTTTTAAAAGAACAAGTTGACAAAAAGAAAATGATCGATGTTGGTGGTGATGCAGAAGTAGATGTATTAAATGGTATATCTAGAGAAAAATTAAATACTGCATTATATATTTTAGAGAAACAAGGTTATCATGTTTATGGCGCTAATGTTCCTCAACCAACTAATCCAAATCAAAAAACTCGTCTTAAAGTTCTAACAACTCCTGAAATTGTTGGTAAAAATGGAAAGACACCACCAGAAATATATGAGTATGATAAAATAAAATCTATTAAAGATTATGTTACCAAAGATGGTGGACAAACATTTGAAAAGAAATTTACATATCCAACAAGTATGGACTCAAGAAGAATGTTAGTTCGTTATGCTGATGATGTAGGTAAAGATGGAATAAAAGGTATTGATAAAGATGGTGTTATTGAACTTCGTAGAGGAGTACCGGATCTAGATTTAAAAGGTGATCGATATTCTCAAATAAGAATATTAGTCGATAATACACATTACATAAAAGGTATGGCTATATATTCAGATGATATACCAGATGGATATGATCTAGTGTTTAATACTAATAAAACTAGAGAAAAGTGCCCTAAGAAATTAGATGTTCTAAAAGAAATAAAGAATGATCCTGATAATCCATTTGGTTCAGCTATTAAAGATGCTGATATTGGTGGACAATATTGGTACACTGATAAGAATGGTAAAAAGAAATTAGGATTAATAAATAAAAGAGCTAGTGAAGGAGATTGGACTGAATGGAAAAATGGTTTACCTTCACAATTTTTATCTAAACAATCGAAGAATATGGCAGCTAAACAATTGAATTTAGCTAAAGTAGATAAAGAAGCTTCTTTTATGGAAATAATGTCATTAAATAATCCTACTATAAAGAAATATTATCTTCAGAAATTTGCAGATGAATGTGATGGTGCTGCTAATGATTTAAAAGCAGCTGCATTACCAGGTCAAAAGTACCATGTTATAATACCTATTAATGCAATGGGTGAAGATAAAGTATATGCGCCAAGATATGAAAATGGTACTAAGCTAGCCTTAATAAGATATCCACATGGTGGTATATTTGAAATACCTGTCTTAACTGTAGATAATAAAAATCCTACAGCTAGAAAGATATTGCCAACTGATGCTATTGATGCTATAGGTATTAGTAAAAAAGTAGCTGATAGATTATCAGGTGCAGACTTTGATGGTGATACTGTTATGTGTATTCCAACTGATGATAGAAGAGGAAGAGTTCATGTATCTAGATCAAATGAATTAAAAGGTCTTAAAAACTTTGATTCTAAACAATACCAATATGATAAAGTTGAAACAGACAGTAAAGGTAATAAACATTATTATAGATATGGAAAAGAATTTAAAGTAATGACTAGAACTAATTTAGAGATGGGAAAAATATCTAATCTTATTACTGATATGACTTTATTTGGTGCAAATGAGGATGAATTAGCTAGAGCTGTTCGACATTCAATGGTTGTTATAGATGCCGAAAAACATAAATTAGATTATCAACAATCATATAGAGAAAATAATATTGCTGCTCTTAAAAAGAAATACCAAATTAAGAAAGATAAAGATGGTAATATTATTGGTTATGGTGGTGCATCAACAATTGTATCAAGAGCTAAAAGAGAAAAGGATGTTCCTAAAAGAAGAGGTGAAGCCAGAATAAATCAAAAAGGTAAATCATGGTATGATCCTAGTAAACCAGAAGGAGCAAAGATATATTTTAATGCACCAGATAATGAACTATATTATGCAGTAGGCAGCTATGATAAGAAGACTGGAAAGAAGACCCTTATAACAGAGTCTGGTAAGAATATTACATGGGATGTAAGTAATAGGGCTGATAATGACCGATATAACCCTATTATGAAGAAGGATCCTAAAACAGGTGAAGTTTACTTTACTAATAAGAGTGGGACAATCAGATATAAGAAGGATATGCGTACCGATAAGAGTACGGAGATGAATGAAGTAACAGACGCCCGTGACCTTATGTCAGTAAGGCGCCATCCTATGGAACAAATATATGCTAACTATGCGAATAGTATGAAGGCTTTGGCAAACAGAGCCCGTATGGAAATGATTAGAACCGGTAATCTTGAATATAGTAAGAATGCTGCTAAAATATATGCTAAAGAAGTGTCATCTTTAGAAGCTAAATTAAATGAGGTTAAAAAGAATAAACCTAAAGAAAGATTAGCTACTAGACTAGCCGCTGCAGAGATTAAAAGAAAACAACAGGCTGATCCTTCATTAAAAGGTGAAGACTTAAGAAAGGTATCACAAAGAGCTATTACTAAATATAGAGAAGAAGTTGGTTCTATAAAAAGAAGTGCTCGATCTATTAAGATAACTGATAAAGAATGGGAAGCTATACAAGCTGGAGCCATATCTGACAATAGATTAAAGATTATTCTAGATAACTCAGATCCAGACATTTTAAGAGAAAGAGCAATGCCAAAAGCTGGCAAATCGCCAACAAATGCACAAGTTGCAAGAATGAAAGCTTTAGCGAATTCAAACTTTACAATTAAAGAAATCGCTGAAAAGATGAATCTTTCTTCTTCAACAGTTTCAAAGTATTTGAAAGGAGGAAAATAAAATGCCAAGTCAACAAGTTAACATTACAACAATTGACAATCCTTTTGATCCTTTTGATGAATTTGACAAATGGTTTGACTTTGACATTGAAAAAGGTTATTACACTTGTAATAAACTTGCAAGACTTGCTGAAGTAACCGATGATATGACTCCAAATGAGGAAGAAGAAGAGATTGAAAGAGCAATTGATCGATTAATTGAGATTGATCCATTAGATTTGTACCGCAAAGTGGTGAGAAAGACTAGAGGGGGGTCGAATTAACGACATACCCCCTTACTCATCGCGGCGGTCTTTATATTTTCCCCGGGGGTAATTTTTAGAATCACCTCCCTAAAAAGCCCTCGGGCTAAATTTTTTAACTGGATGCCTTTTAGAGTGATTTATAGGTTTAAGAGATTGACTACCGGAAGTCAAAATAAGTCAAAATACCTCCTGTTCGCGAGAGATATGCTATGTTTATTCTCCTTTCTAAACTGGAAATATATTATTGTCTGCCTATAAGTCACTCTAAAGGGTGTCCAATATATTAGAAAGCACTGTAAAAGTGTATAGAAAGGAGATATTATTGTGGCTAAAGTAAAGAATACTACTAATTCAGACAAAAAGAAAAGTATTCGACCAGCGCTAACTCCGGAAGCGAGAGAGAATCAGTTGATTTATCTAGCCACAGAATTAGCAGAGCAACAACTTAGAGATGGTACAGCATCTTCACAAGTTATTACTCATTATCTTAAGTTAGGTTCAACAAAAGAACGTATTGAAAGAGAGATCCTTGAAAAGCAGAAAGAATTGATTTCTGCCAAAACAGAATCTTTACAATCTGCTAAAAAGATTGAGGAACTTTATGCTAATGCAATATCTGCTATGCGACAGTATAGTGGACATGGTGGTGAAGAGGATGAACCAGAAGATTATTAGAACATATTCAGAATTAATACGTTTACCAACTTTTGAAGAACGATTCGAATACTTAAGATTGGATGGACTGGTCGGTAAAGACACGTTTGGATTTGATCGTTATTTGAATCAATTATTCTATGAATCAAACGAATGGAAAGCTATTCGAAATTATATTATCACCAGAGATGGTGGATGTGATTTAGCAATTCCTGAGTTAGAAATTCCTGGTAGAATCTATATTCATCATATTAATCCATTAACTAAAGAAGATATATTGGATAAAACAGATTATCTTCTAAATCCTGAGTATCTTGTCTGTACATCATTTGATACTCATCAAGCTATTCATTATGGTAATATGGACCGATTACCTAAAGGCCCTATTATAAGAACAAAAAATGATACATGCCCTTGGAGGCATTGAAAGGAGGTCTATCATGTCACAAAACAAAAATTATTCTAAGTTTTCTCAAAAGAAAGAGAACGTAAATTTAGAAGAAATTTTTCCTGAGACAGAAGCTGTAGAAGCTGATGCTGAACAAGAACCAATTATGGATCCTGTTGTTGAGGCAGAAGCAGAACAAGCTCAAGAAATTGTGGAAGAATCACAAGAGGTAGAAGAAGCTGTGCCAACAGTTGGATTCGTAGATAATTGTGGATGTTTACGTGTTCGTAAGGAGTCTAATGTTGATTCTGAAGAATTATGTATCATTAATAAATTATCTGAAGTTGTGATTGATCTAGACAACTCAACCGATTACTTTTATAAAGTAACAACTTCTGAGGGTGTCGAAGGTTATTGTATGAAGAAATTCATAACTATTAAGTAGAAAGGTATTTAGTATGGAAGAAAATAATGTCAATGAAAATGAGGAAGTTGTAGATCCTAAAAATAGTATACTAACTTCTATCAAAAAATTATTAGGTATTACAGAATCTTGTACTGATTTTGATACAGATATTATTATGCATATAAATACTGTACTTATGACTCTCAACCAATTAGGTGTTGGAACTGAGGGTTTTCAAATTGAAGATAAGAATGCTGTTTGGAGTGAATTTGTTGATCCTAACAAATTAGCTGCTACAAAATCTTATGTTCATTTAAGAGTAAAACTCTTATTTGATCCCCCTCTTAATTCTGCAATAATTGAAGCTATTAAAGAATCAATTAGAGAATTAGAGTGGCGTTTAAATGTTAGAGTTGAATCTGAATCTGAGGATGAGGAGGTGTAGCCATGTGGCAATATCAAAATACTGATGAACTTTATCACCATGGGGTTCCAGGTCAAAGATGGGGTTTTAGGCGTTACCAAAATCCAGATGGTACTTTAACACCTGCTGGTCGTAGAAGAGCTAATAAATTAGCAGAAAAATATGCTGAAGTAACTGGTAAAAAACTTATTGTTAAAAAGAAATCAGTTCAAGGTAACGAAAAGCCAAAACCAAAAACTATAAGTGAAATGTCTGATCAAGAAATACAAGCTAAAATCAATAGAATGCGTTTAGAAGATACTTATATGAGTATGATAGCATCTAGAGCTCCAAAACCACAAGTATCTAGAGGTAAAAGATTTATTAATAATATTAAAAGAAATGTTATAGCACCTGCTTTAACTGATGCTGGAAGAACTTTATTAGAAAATCTTGTAAAGAAAAAAGGTAATGATCTTATTTATGGAAATGGTAAATCTAAACCTGATCCAGTAAAAGAATATGAAAAGAAGGTTAAGAAATTAGAACTACAATCTAGAGAATGGAAAGCAAAAAAGAATATAGAGTTTGATAAAAAACAATATGAAGATGCTATTAAAAGAACTAATGATGTTCTAAAAAATGATTTAGGCACTATCACTATTAAAAACAAAAAGAAAAAATAAGGAGAATAAATTATGGCATTATCGAATACAGCAACACCTAAATATTATGGCATGTTTCGTGATGCCGTAATCAGAGGTGAAATTCCAGTATGTGAAACAATATCTATGGAAATGAATCGTATTGATGCATTAATAGATAATCGTGGAATTTGGTATGATGACCAAGCTGTTGAAGGGTTCATAAAATTTTGTGAGTCAGAGTTAACACTTACTGATGGTAGTGATCTAAGACTTCTTGACACATTTAAATTATGGGCCGAACAAATATTTGGATGGTATTACTTTGTAGAAAGAAGTGTTTATGTGCCATCCACAGATGGACATGGAGGTCATTATGAAAATAGACGTATAAAGAAAAGACTTATAAATAAACAATATTTAATTATAGCCAGAGGTGCTGCTAAATCTCAATATGAGTCGTATATACAGAACTATTTTCTTAATGTAGATACTACTACAACACATCAAGTTCATACTGCACCAACAATGAAACAAGCTGAGGAAGTTCTATCTCCTATTAGAACTGCTATAACTCGTTCTAAAGGTCCTTTATTTCAATTCCTTACTGAAGGTAGTATAAACAATACTACAGGATCTAAAGTAAATAGAGTTAAATTAGCATCAACTAAAAAGGGTATAGAAAATTTCTTAACTAACTCTTTATGTGAAATCAGACCTATGACTATAGATAAACTTCAAGGTCTAAATAGTAGAATTAATACTGTTGATGAATGGTTATCTGGGGATGTTAGGGAAGATGTTATAGGTGCATTAGAACAAGGTGCTTCAAAAAATGAAGATTATTTAATTGTTGCTGTTAGTTCTGAAGGAACAGTTCGTAATGGGCCAGGTGATACTATTAAAATGGAATTAATGGATATTCTTAAAGGAGATTATATTAATCCACATGTATCAATTTGGTGGTATAGATTAGATAATATTGATGAGGTTGCAGATCCGGATATGTGGCCTAAAGCAAATCCTAATTTAGGTAAAACAGTTAGTTATGAAACATATCAACTTGATGTGGATAGAGCTGAAAAAGCACCATCTACTAGAAATGATATATTAGCTAAACGTTTTGGTATTCCTATGGAGGGTTATACATATTTCTTTACATATGAAGAAACTCTTAAACATAGGAAACGTGATTATTGGCAAATGCCATGTGCACTTGGGGCAGACCTTTCACAAGGTGATGACTTTTGTGCATTTACATTCTTATTTCCACTTTCAAGAAATGCATTTGGTATTAAAACTAGAAACTATATTACAGAACATACTCTTATGAAATTACAACCAGCTATGAGAGTTAAGTATGATGAATTTATTAAAGAAGGTACCTTAATTGTTATGCCTGGTACAGTATTAGATATGATGGAAGTTTATGAAGACTTAGATAATCATATTGTAGAAAGAGATTATGATGTAAGATGTTTTGGTTATGACCCATATAATGCAAAAGATTTTGTTGAAAGATGGGAAAGAGAAAATGGACCATTTGGTATCGAAAAAGTTATACAAGGTGCTAAAACAGAATCTGTACCTTTAGGTGAGTTAAAGAAATTAGCAGAGGATAGATTATTATTCTTTGATGAAGAACTTATGACTTTTGCTATGGGTAATTGTATTACTTTAGAAGATACTAATGGTAATAGAAAATTATATAAGAAAAGATATGATCAGAAGATTGATGCTGTTGCAGCTATGATGGATGCATATATAGCATACAAACTTAATCGAGAAGCTTTTGAATAAAAATAGGAGGTGAAATACAATGGCATGTAAAGGAAAAGGTGGTAAAAAAGGTGGAGGCAAAAAAAAATAAAGCAGCATCAATTAAAAATCAAAAAAGAAAAATAGAAAGGAGTAAATAGTTATGGAATTAAATATTGGTTCTAGGTTTAAAAATGCTTGGAACGCATTCCAAAATAAAACTCCTACTTCCGCAGATAATGGATATGGTAGTTATGGAGGATCTTATTATAGACCAGATCGAGTAAGACTATCTAGAGGTAATGAAAGATCTATTGTTACAGCAATATTTAATAGAATTGCTCTTGATGTGGCAGCAATTAGTATTAGACATTGTGAATTAGATGAAGACGATCGTTTTAAAACATATAAAGATTCTAAATTAGATAATTGTTTGAATTTAGAAGCTAATATTGACCAAACGTCAAGAGCCTTTTTTCAAGATGCTGTAATGTCTTTATTTGATGAAGGTTGTGTTGCTTTAGTTCCAGTTGATACAATCGGTAATCCGGTTACAACTAAATCATATGATATAGTTACAATGAGAACTGGAAAAGTAACGGCCTGGTATCCAAATACAGTAACTATAGAATTATATAATGATAGAAAAGGTTTAAAAGAAGAAGTCACTTTACCTAAATCTGTTGTTGCTATAGTGGAAAATCCGTTATATGCTATAATGAATGAACCAAACTCTACTCTTCAACGTCTTATAAGAAAATTAAATCTTCTTGATACTATTGATGAACAATCTGGTTCTGGTAAATTAGATTTAATAATACAATTACCTTATGTTGTTAAATCACCAACTAGAAAAGCTCAAGCTGAAGAAAGAAGAAAAGATATTGAAAGACAGTTGTCTGGTTCAAAATATGGAATTGCCTATACCGATGGTACAGAAAAAATTACACAGTTGAATCGTGCGGTTGAAAACAATCTATTAAAGCAAGTGGAATATTTGACGAGTATGCTATATAGCCAGTTAGGTATAACACAAACAATATTAGATGGTACAGCTGACGAACAAACTATGATTAATTATTATTCGCGTACTATCGAACCTATTATTTCTTCATTCACAGATGAAATGAAAAGAAAATTTTTAACAAAAACTGCAAGAACTCAAAAGCAGACTATTATGTTCTTTAGGGATCCATTTAAATTGATTCCTTCTGAGAAACTTGCTGAATTAGCAGATAAGTTTACAAGAAATGAAATAATGACTTCTAATGAGTTTAGACAAATTGTTGGAAGAAAACCTTCTAATGATCCTAAAGCAGATATGTTGTTAAATAGTAATTTGAATCATTCGCCTGATGAAATAGGTAAAGGAAATAATAATAGTATAGAAATTAACAAGGAAGGAGGAAATCCAGTTGAATAAGGATTATGATTTCGGTGGATGGGCTACAAAGAACAATATTAAATGTTCTGATGGTAGAACAATTCTAAAAGATGCCTTTAAACAAAATGATGGACAAAAAGTACCATTAGTTTGGAATCATCAACATAATGATCCTAGTGAAGTCCTTGGTCATGCACTACTAGAAAATAGAGAAGAAGGAGTTTATGCATACTGTAAATTTAATAATACAGAATCTGGCCAAACTGCTAAATCTTTAGTTACTAATGGTGATGTAGATAAGTTATCTATATATGCTAATAGATTAAAAACTCACATGAATAATGTTATGCATGGATGTATTAGAGAAGTTAGCCTTGTATTAGCTGGAGCAAATCCAGGAGCTTTTATTGATACAGTAATATCTCATGGAGAAGATGCTGAAGCTGAAGAAGAAGGTATAATATATACAGATGAACATATAGAAACTATCGAACATAGTGATGATGAATCTTATAAGAAAGGAGAAACTGACATGGAAGATGAAAACAAAAAAGTTGACGAAGAAAAGAAAGATGAAAATAATGAAAAAACTATTCAAGAAGTGTTCGAAACTTTAAATGAAGAGCAAAAGAATGCTGTTTATGCCATTGTTGGTCAAGCCTTGGAACATAGTGATGATTCAGAAGATGAATCAGAAGATGATTCTAAGGATGAGTCAGAGGATGACTCTGAAAATAAAGATAATGATTCTGAAGATAATTCAGAAAATAATAATGATGAAGGAGAAGAAGATATGAAACATAATGTTTTTGATAATGATAAAAATAATGATGAAGTGTTACAACACTCAGAAATATTAGCATCAGCAATTCAAGATGCTAAAAAATATGGATCTTTAAAAGAGAGCGTTATTGAACACGCTGCTATAAATAATATCACAGATATTGGTAAATTATTCCCAGATGCTACTGCATTAAATAAAGAACCTATAATGATTGAAAAAGATCAAACATGGGTTGGAAAAATAATAAATACTATTAAACATACTCCATTCTCAAGAGTTAAAGTAACTATGGGCAAAATGACAGAACCTCAAGCTAGAGCTAAAGGTTATATTAAAGGAAATAAGAAAACTAATATTCAAATGGCTGCTCTTAACAGAATTGTTACACCAACAACTGTATATATTAAAAATGAAATCGATAGAGATGATGTTATTGATATAACAGATTTTGATGTAGTTGCTTGGCAAAAAAGAGAAATGAGAAAAGAATTAGATAAGGAACTAGCATTAGCTGCTTTATTAGGTGATGGTAGAGATATATCTGATAATGATAAAATTAATGAACAAAATATTATACCAATTATAAAGGATGTTGACACATTCACAATAAAATATACTATAACAGAAGGAGTAGATTACAAACAAGCTAATAATAGTGCTTCTAATAATGATAGCTTTACAAAAGGTATAATTAGAGCCGCTATAAGATCTAGAAAAGAATATAAAGGATCTGGATCACCAACATTCTTCACAACAGAAGATTATTTAACAGATATGCTATTAATCGAAGATCAAAATGGTAGAAGAATATATGAATCTCTAGCTCAATTAGCATTAGCTTTAAGAGTTAAAGAAATAGTAACTATACCAGAAATGGAACAAGAAGCATACAAAGATATAGTTGGTGTTATAGTAAATATGGCAGACTATACTATGGGTGCTGATAAAGGTGGTTCTGTAAATATGTTTGATGATTTCGACATTGATTACAATCAAATGAAATACTTAATGGAAACAAGATGTTCAGGTGCATTAACTGTTCCATATTCAGCAATAGTATTAAAGAAAACAGTGGCATCAAGTTCAGATGCTCAAGGGTAATCTCGATTAAAGGAGAATAATTAGCTATGGCAAAATTTTATGGTAAAATAGGCTACATCCAAACCGTTGAGAGTGAACCAGGTTATTGGGAAGAAAAGGCTATTGAACGTGAGTACTATGGTGATATAACTAGAAATTCTAGTCGATATCAACAAGACGGACATATTAATGAAAATATTGTTGTTAATAATATTATTAGTATTGTAGCTGACCCATATGCTAATGAAAACTTTCAACATATGAGATATATAGAATGGATGGGTACTAAATGGAAGATAACTAATATCGAAGTTCAGTACCCTCGTTTAATATTAACATTAGGAGGGATATATCATGAGTACAAAACGAACTCGTCTAACTCTTCAGACTAAACTAGAAGATTTATTAGGTTCTAAACATGTTTATTATCAACCTCCTGAAAATTTAAAAATGGAATATCCAGCTATTAGATATTCCAAAAGTGATGAAGAAGATATATACGCTAATAATATTAAATATATATCGATGAGCGTATATGATTTAGTAGTAATTGATAAGAAACCAGATAATCCTGTTATAAAAAAACTTCTAGAATTACCTTATTCAGAGTTTGATAGGCATTATGTGGCAGATGGTTTAAACCATGATATAATAAGAATATTTTATTAAAGGAGGAAATGAATTATGCCTAAATTAATATGGGATAAAACAGATGAAAGAATCTTTGAAACAGGTGTTAGCAAAGGTGTTCTATATCCATTCAATACACAAACTAAAGCTTATGATAAAGGTGTTGTATGGAATGGTTTAACAGGAGTTACAGAATCTCCATCAGGAGCTGAAGCTACTCCTTTATATGCTGATAATATTAAATATTTAAATCTTTTATCAGCTGAAGAATTTGGTGCTACAGTTGAAGCTTATACATATCCAGATGAATTTGCTGAATGTAATGGTGAAGCTAGTGTAGTAGAAGGTGTTGTTGCTGGACAACAAAAACGTAAAATGTTTGGTATGAGTTATCAAACAAAAGTTGGAGATGCAGATGATCCAGAAAAAGGATATAAAATACATCTTATTTATGGTGCTAAAGCTGCTCCATCAGAGAAAGCTTATGCTACTGTAAATGATAGTCCAGAAGCTATCACATTCTCTTGGGAATTGACAACTACACCAGTTGACGTTCCAAATTTAAAACCAACAGCTTCTTTAGTAATAGATTCTACAAAAGTAGATAAAGCTAAATTAACTAAATTAGAAGATATATTATATGGTACAGCTGAACAAGAAGCTAGATTACCATTACCAGCCGAAGTTGCTACTCTTTTTAATACCGCTGGATAATCTGAAATTATTAGGCGCTTGGGAATTTAACCCAGAAGTCAATTTCAAAGAACGTCCAGAAGGTAGTAGTGAGACGTTTACAACCACTTTAGATACATGTGGTTATGGCAGAGGCGATATGATTTTCCGTGTAGGTTATTTTGCTAATGAGTCTACGACAGAAGTTAGTTATAGATACTTCGATAAAATGCTTGTTAAAACAAATAATGATACAGGTGTCAAATCTATCGCTTATTGGCCTATTAATGAAACCGGTTTAATTGTTTATGACAGTACTAATATGCAAAATTGGAATTTGGATAAAACACAATATGCTGATACTATAAAACAATTTGGTTATAATCCAACAGAAAACCAATTAATTGAGGTTACTGAATCTACTTTACTTGATGTAGAGTTAATAAACAAAATATATAAATGGTTCACAGAAAACGCAACTAAAGTACGTTAATAAGACGTTCTTGGTTATTCAGCGTTAAAATTAAAATAAGATGATAAAGTAAAAAGGGTCTACTAATCAAACAGGCCCTTTTTTTATAATTTATAGTTTTGAAAGGAGAATAAATTATGTTATCTAAAAAGATCAAATATGTTGATTATAATGGAGTTGAAAGAGATGAAACTTTCCTATTTAACCTATCTAAGGCTGAACTTATGGAAATGGAATTAGGAACGACAGGAGGATTAGCAGATATGATTAAAAATATTGTAGCTGCTCAAGACACACCATCAATAGTAAAAATATTTAAGAAATTGGTTCTTCAAGCTTATGGAGAAAAGAGTCCAGATGGTAAAAGATTTATTAAAGTTGATGAGAATGGTCAACCTTTATCTCGTAAATTTGCAGAAACAGAAGCATACTCAAATCTATTTATGGAATTAGCTACTGATGCTGATGCAGCAGCTAAATTTATTAGAGGTATTGTACCAGGAGATATAGATATATCAGATATAGATCCTAATGAAATGCCTGCTGGTGTTGCTGAAATGTTAAAACAAACAGCTCCATCAACAAATGTTACACCAATCGAACCATAACTAAATTTAGGAGGATAGAAAGAGATGTTATTATTAACTATTCCAGCCGCTGAATTATTTGATGATAGAACTCAAGAATTCATTAAAACTCCAGAATATAAATTACAAATGGAGCATTCTTTAGTATCTCTTTCTAAATGGGAATCTAAATGGGGTAAACCATTTTTATCTAAAGAACCAAAAACAGCAGCGGAAACAATAGATTATATTAAATGTATGACAATAACACAAAATGTGAATCCAAAGGTATATAATAGTTTAACAGCCGAAAATATTGAACAAATTAATAAGTATATTGATGAACCTATGACAGCTACTACGTTTCATGAGGTTAATAATACTCGTAGTAGAGAAATTATTACTTCTGAATTAATATATTATTGGATGTTCTCACTTAATATACCAATGGAATGTCAGAAATGGCATCTTAATAGATTATTAACATTAATAAGAGTATGTAATATTAAAAATGCACCTCCAAAGAAAATGAGCAGGAGTGATATAATGAGTCGAAATGCGGCTTTAAATGCTGCACGTAGAAAGAAATTAAATTCTAAAGGATAATAGGAGTAAAATATGATAACATTTAGACAAAAGGGTGATTTTTCTAAATTAAATAATTATTTAGAGAGAGTTAAAAATGCTGTAAAAATAGGCGAACTCGATAAAATAGGTCGAGAAGGTGTAGCAGCCCTTTCGTCTGCTACTCCAAAAGATACTGGCAAAACGGCTAGCTCATGGTATTATGAAATTACTAGAGAAAACGGTTCAGTATCTATAACTTTTAATAATTCAAATGTAAATAATGGTGTTCCGATAGCCATAATTCTTCAAACAGGGCATGGAACCCGTAACGGAGGTTGGGTCGAAGGTCGAGATTATATTAATCCGGCAATACAACCAATCTTTGATAAATTAGCTGATGAAGCATGGGAGGAGGTTACTAAGTTATGAGTAAAACAATCGATGAGAAAGTCGTCGAGATGCGTTTTGACAATAAGCATTTTGAATCTAATGTTCAAACTACTATGTCAACTCTTGATAAGTTAAAAGCAAAATTAAATTTAACTGGTGCTTCCAAAGGACTTGAAAATGTCAGCACAGCAGCCAAAAAGGTGAATATGGATGGGCTTGTATCAGGATTAAATACAGTCCATTCTAAATTTAGCGCTTTAGAGGTAATCGGTGTTGGTGCATTATTAAATATTGGTAATGCAGCAGCAAATGCTGGTAAAAGACTTATATCATCATTGTCAGGTATTCAAGCAGCTATGTCAGGTTTTAATGAATATTCAATGACAATGAATACAGTACAAACATTAGTAAATAGTACTGGAAAATCGATAAAAGAAGTTGAAGGTCAACTTAAAGAACTAGATGAATATGCTGATAAAACTGTTTATTCAACAGCCGATATGTTTAATAACATATACAAATTTACTAATGCTGGTATAGATCTAGACACAGCTAAGACAGCTATGATAGGTATAGCTAATGCTACTGCTTATGCAGGTCAGGGTGCTCAACAAGCATCTATAGCATATTATAATTTAGCACAATCTATGTCTATGGGTTACTTAACTACTATAGATTATAAATCGTTAAATTTAGCAAATATAGCAACTAAAGAATTTAAACAAAGAATGGCCGATGCAGCTGTTGCAGCTGGTACATTAAAGAAAGTTGGGGATGACTTATATAATACAGGTAAAAAAGAATATTCATTACAAGCTTTGTTTACAGAAGGTTTAAAAGACCAATGGGCAACAACGAATGTAATGATGGATGTGTTTAAACAGTATGGTAGCCAAGAAACCGAAATAGGTAAGAAGGCATGGGCTGCAGCTCAAGAGGTAAAAACTTTTGGTATGATGATGGAATCATTACAAGCTCAAGCTGGTACAGGATGGAAAGATACTTGGCAAATAATTTTTGGTAGTTTAGATGAAGCTAAAAGAATGTGGACTGGTCTTGCTAATTTTATTGGTAAGATCATTGATGGAGTATCTAAATGGAGAAATACTATTTTAGATATTGCTATGAATAATCCACTTAAAGAATTATTTGATAAAATAAATAATAGTTCAGCATTAAAGACATTCCAAGATATTTCAGATAAAGTTAAAAACGCAACTAAAACACTTGAAGAGTATCAAGATATGATTACTAAAATATGGAGAGGTGATTACAAAAACCAACCATATAGAAAAGCTTTGGTTGAGGCAGAGGGTTATAATTATGAAGTAACACAAAGCCTTGTTAATTTAACAGATGAAATAGCTGGTTATGGAAAAGGTTGGACAGCAATAAGTAAGATAACACAAGAGGATGTTGTTGCAGCAGAAAAGAAATATGGTATATATGCAGAGCAAACTACTGAAACAGTTAAAGAAGAAAAGAAAGCTCTTGAAGAATTAACTGATGAACGTCTGAAAGCTGCTGGTTTAACTGATGATGAAATTTATATGTATAGACAACTTGAAAAAGGTGCTAAAAAATATGGTATGACTATTGAAGAACTAGCTAAAAAAATGGATGAAGCTAGTGGTAGAGATTTACTATATGGTAGTGCTGATGGAAAAGTTATTGGTGTATTTCAAAATATTGGTCAAGCAATTACTAATGTCTTTACTGCTATTAAAAAAGGATGGACTGATGTATTTGAAGGTATAACTGGTGTAGATTTATATATGATTATAGAAAAGATCAATAAATTTACAGAGTCTATACGTAAAGTAACTGAAAATGAAGATAAAATGCGTAAGTTATCTGAAACATTTAGAGGTTTATTCTCAATCATACATATTGTTACAACATCAATAAATAGTGGTTTAAAAATAGCATTCCAAGTGTTAAAAGGTATTTTGAGTGCATTTAATATAGATGTTTTAGATTTTACATCTATGATAGGTAATATCATATATAATTTTGATAGATGGTTAACTGAAAATAATATGGTGGTGGAAGCCGTAAAGATGTTAACTACTTGGATTATATCAGTTGTTTCAGCAACAAAAGATTGGATAACACAAAATGAAAAAATCATGAGTGTTGTTAATAAGATTAAAGAAGCATTTGCTAATGCAGGAGATGCTACTAAGGCATGGTTTGAGGGTCTTAAAGAGACAGATAATATACCAGAATATATATTTGGTGGTTTGATTAATGGTATTAGAGAGAATGGTCCTAAAGTATGGGAAGCTATTAAAAGTGTAGCTATAGGACTTGTTGATGCTATAAAAGAAATATTAAAAATACATTCACCATCTAAAGTTATGTTTGCCATAGGTGGATTTATTATAGCAGGTCTTATAGCTGGTATGAAAGATCAACAATTATCAGTTTTAGATCTATTAAAAGGATTTGGAAATAAAATAATTGAAATGTTTAAATCCTTAGATTTAGGTAATGTGATAGCAGTTGGTATTGCTAGTGGAATTATTTATACTGCTAAAAGAATGTTAGATTTAGCTGATAAATTAGTTGCACCTATTAAAGGATTAACTAACGTTTTGAATGGTCTTGGATCAGCATTAAGTGGAGTTGGAGCTGCTGCTAGAGATTTTGGTACATCAATGAAATATCAAGGAATAGCTGCTATTATCAAAAGTATAGCTATTTCTATAGGTATTCTTACTGCTGCTTTATGGGTATTAGGTAAAATGGATAGAAATCAATTGATACAGGGATCTACAGCATTGGGAGTAATGTCAGTTGCATTAATAAGTTTTATTGGAATACTTGCATTATTATCTAAACCATTATCAAATGTTAAATTACCAGATATGGGAAAAATATTAGCAGTAACATTAGGTATTGCAGCTGGTATATTTATATTAGCAAAAGCTTTAAATAATGTATCTAAAATAGACCCAGATAGAATGAAGTCTTCAATATATGGTTTAATTGGTTGTGCAGCAGCTATGGCTATTTTAATTGTAACACTAGGTAAAGTAACAAAAGCTTTAAAAGGTACTAAAAATATTGAAAAGATGGGTAAAGTATTTACTAAAATAGCTGTAAGTATGTTATTAATATCTGTTGCGTTAAAGATGATGTCTAAGGTTGAACCAGATGCTATCTGGAAAATGGTTGGTGTTATGACAGCAATGTTAGTATTACTTGGTGGTATTGCAGCATTAAATAATTTCACAGGAAATAGTATAAATAAATCTGCTGATACAATTAAAGCTGTTGGTATAGCATTAGTGTTACTTGTTATATCTATGAAATTAGCTGGTGGTTTAAAAAAAGAAGATTTCTTAAATGGTATTAAAGTAATAGGAGTATTTAGTTTATTATTATTGGCAATGATGGGAATATCTAAATTATTTAAAGGTACTGAAATGATTAAAGTAACAGCTTCTATATTAATGGCTACTGTAGCTATTGGTATGTTAGCAGTTATAACTAAATTAATTGGTAATATAAATCCAGATGAAATGAAGAAAGGATTAACATGTGTAGGAGTTTTAAGTGCTATAATAATGGCCCTTATATTAGTATCTAAACAAAGTGCATCACTACATGGTACAACTCTTGTTGGTGTTGCTATGGTTATGGCTGCTATGGGAGTAATGGTATTTTTATTAGGTCAATTAGATCCTGAAAAAGCAAAAAATGGTATTAAGGCAGTTGGTGCGATTAGTATATTTATGGCTATATTATTACAAGCTGCTAAAAACTTTAACCCAGGATCTAATGCTGTTAAAACTTTAACTACATTAACTGTTATGATTTCATTATTAGCAGTAGCATTAATTGGGTTATCATTTATTGATCAACAACGATTGATGACTACAGCTGGTTCGTTAGGAGCTGTTATGTTATCACTTGCAGCTGTAATAGCAGCTACAAATAAACTTAAAGTTGGTAAAGGTGTTATTAAAACATTATTAACAGTAATATTAGTTGTCGCAGCGATAGCTGGTATTGTTGCTTTATTATCGATGGTACCGAATATAGAAAATGCTATTAATGGAGCTATTGGTGTGTCTATATTATCTGGAACATTAGCATTAATGGTATTTGCTTTATCAAAGATTGATGGTAGAAAAAATATTAATAAGAAATTTATAATTGGTTTATATAGTTTGATACCTTTACTTGTTGGTATAGCAGTGGCATTATCTATTGTTAGTAATGTTCAAAATGCTATACAAAATGCTATAGCTATTAGTATCTTATTAGCAGCTATGACAGGTGTGTTGTATGCATTAACAGCTATAGGTAAATTTGGAGACATAAAAAGCATGACTTTAGGTATTATTGGTTTAACTGCATTAGCTATACCTTTATGGACATTTATACAGTTACTTAAAGATATGAACGGTGTGGAAAATGCAATGACTAATATATTAGCATTAATCACTTTATGCTCGGCATTAACATTACTGTTAATTCCATTAACCATATTAGGTGCTGTATTTAGTAGTGGCGTTGGTGCTTTAGCAGGAATTGCAGGTATAATTGGATTGTGTGCAATGGCTGCTCCTTTATGGATATTTATACAATTGCTTAAAAGTATGGACGGTATCGAAAATGCTTCAGAAAAAGTACTAGCAATAACATTATTAATGGAGAAATTAACTGAATGCTTATTAAAACTTTCATTAGTTGCTCCACTAGCATTAATGGCTGATGCCGCAATATTTGGTTTAATAGGTGCTATAACAACTATAGGTGTATTAGCTACAGCTGTTGGTGCTATAATGGATAAATTTCCACAATTACAAGATTTCTTAAATAAAGGTTTACCAGTACTAGAGCAAATAGCTTTGAGTATAGGTAAAATTATAGGTAATGTAGTTGCTGGATTTATGAATAGTGTTGCAGATGAATTACCTCATACTGGAGAAAAACTTTCTGAATTTGCAATATCTGCTATGCCTTTTATAGCTATTATGTCAACAGTTAACGATAAAGTTATGCAAGGAGTTAAAGTATTAGCTGGTTCATTATTATTATTAACAGGTGCTAATCTTTTAGATAGTATAGCTTCATTTATAAGTGGTGGAGAATCATTTGGTAGATTAGGTTCTGAATTATCTAAATTTGCAATTAGTGCTTTACCATTTTTAACAGTATTATCTTCAGTTGATCCAGCTGTTTTAGAAGGTTCTAAGGCACTAGCCGAAGCTATATTAACATTTACAAAATCTAATTTCTTAGATACTATTACAGGATGGTTAAATGGTGAAAGTGATTTAAGTTCTTTTGGATCGAAGCTAGCACCACTTGGCATAGGTATAAGTGAATTTGTTTCTAATTTAGGAACATTTAAACCAGAACAAGTAGAAACTATTAAATCAGCATGCGAAGCATTAAAAGCTATAGCTGAAGCTGCAGGAGAAATTCCTAAACATGGAGGAATAGCTCAGGCATTTACTGGTGATAACGATATTGAAAAATTCGCTGACAAACTTGGTCCTACTGGTAGTGGAATAAGTGAATTTGTTAAAGAATTAACCAAAGATGGTACATTTGATCAAACTAAAATTGATATTGTTAAAGCTGGTTGCGATGCTTTAAAGACAATTGCTGATGTTGCTGGACAATTACCAAAACATGGAGGAATAAAACAAGCATTCACAGGTGATAATGACATATCAGTATTTGCTGGTAAACTTGGTAAAGTTGCCGAAGGCATTAGAGGATTCGTTTATGAATTACAAAAAGATAATGTTATAACTAATGACAGTATTAACAAAATAAATGCCGTTAATAATATTATGTGGGCTGTTGCTGATTTAGGTAAAATAGATTTAGGTGATACAAGTGGTAAACTTGAAGAGTTAGGAGCTCGTTTAATTTCATTTGGAAATAAAATTACAGAATATGTTAAAGGCATAAATACTGTTTCATCAGATGATCTTCAATCTAGTAAAGATAAGATAGATAAGATCATTGAGATAGCAAATACTTTAGCTGCAGTAAGTAGCGATCCTATAGAACAACTTGGCGAAAAACTTAAGAATTTTGCAACTGATGCTTTAAAGAAATTTGTAGATGGCTTAAATGATGAAAAACCTAAAGAAGATGCATCTAATGCAATGAAAACTTTAATCGATGCTATAATAAGTGCTATGGGCGAAAAAGATGATGATGTTAAAACAGGTGCTACTAATATTATAGAAACAGCAACTAAAGCATTAGAATCTAGTAACCATACAGATAGAGCTAGTAAAGCAGGTTTAAACATATTAAATGGATTTATAAATGGTATGAACGATAAAGATGGACGTGTGTGGAATAAAGCGTATTCAATTGGTAGAACAGCAGTTGATGCAATTAATAAAGCTACTGACGAACATTCACCATCTAAAGAAACATTTAAAACTGGTAAGTTCTTTGACCAAGGATTTATTAATGGTATTAAATCATTAGAAGATAAGATTTATAGTGAAACTTATGGTGTTGGTGATAAAGCAAGACTTGGATTAGGAAGAGCTATTAGAGGAGTTTCTAATTTAATTTCTGAAGGAATAGATGATGAATTTACTATCAGACCAGTTTTAGATTTGAGTGATGTCCAATCTGGAGCTGCTGCTATAAATGGTATGTTAGGAGTTCCTTCAGTTGGTGTTGCTGCTAACTTAAATGCTATAAGTACAGGTATGAGAACATATCGTCAAAATGGCGGAGATGATGTTATATCTGCTATAGACAAACTTGGTAAGAATCTTGGTAATACAACTGGTGATACATATAATATTAACGGAATCACGTATGATAATGGTTCTGAAATACAAGAAGCAGTTAGTACATTAGTAAGAGCTGCTAAAATTGAAAGGAGGACGTAGGTATGCCTAGAGAAGGTGATAAATGGCGTGTAGCCAACGGTGATTGTCTTTGGAATATTGCACATGCAGTATATGGAAATGGAGCTAGGTGGCCTGAAATAGCTTCAGCTAACGGATTGGCTACTAGTGGAAATCCAATAGTTTATCCTGGTCAATTATTTAATTTACCAGGTATAACAAGCGGTGCACCAGCTTCGGCTCCTGCGCCTGCTCCTGCACCACCATCTGTTGTAAGACCAAATATTGATTGGATGGCTTTAACATCTGGTTCAGAAAGAGAGATGTTAGCTATATGGTCATATAATCATAATAGATTTTGGATCAGATGGGAACAATGGGATAATGCAGGTCATTTAATAATGATCTCAGAAAATAAAAATGTTGAATTTCATGATGAGGCTAAACAATCTATTGGAACTGGTAGAACAACTGAGGGATGGAATGTAATTCGTTTTAGTGTTAGACCTGTAGATAATGATGGAAATCCATTAGCGAATACAGATTGGGCAACAAAAGAATATGACTTTAGAAATAATCCACCTCAATTGCCACCAGATCCAGAATTTAGTATTGATGGTCAGAATAAAGCAACTATCACATTTAATAATATTTCTGAGAATATTAATGCTGATTCTATTGAAATTGCAATATATCAAGATAATACTATTAAGTATAAAACAGCTAAAGTAGCAATTAATACTGAAGCTCGTTATGCTAGATATATACAAGATGTTGATCCAGGTCATGAATACAAAGTGAGAGCTAGAGCTGTTCGAGGTAATATATATGGTGGATGGACAAATTTTACTGCTAATGATATGTCATTACCAGTAGCACCATCTGAAATAACTACTTTAAGACCTCAAAAAATTAGTGAACAACAAGCTGTTACTTATGGTGTATTAGTTGAATGGCCTGCTGTTCAAACAGGTAAACAATATGAGATTCAATGGACTACAAATATAGAATATTTTGATACACCTTCATCAGGAGTAAATAGTCAAACTACTGAAGAAGGACAAGGTACTAGGTTATTAATAACTGATATAGAATTAGGTCATGAATATTTCTTTAGAATTGGTTCAATTAATGATAAAGGACATTCTTTAAATTGGTCACCAATTAAATCAGTTACACTTGGTACAAAACCATCAGCTCCTACTACATGGAGTAATGTTACTTCATCTGTATTAGGTGAAGATTTGAATTTATATTGGAGACATAATTCAACTGATGGTTCATTAGAAACTTTTGCAAGATTACATTTAACGGTCATAGACTCAGCACATCCAGAATTAGAACCTATGGAATATACTAAGGTTATAGAAAATACTAAACCAGAGGAAGAAAGAGATCAAAATAGTGTTTATACAATTAATACTACAGATCCAGAATGGTCTGGTTTGTTAGCTGAGGGATTTATAATTAAATGGAAAGTTCAAACAGCAGGTGTTATCGGTGAATATAGTGATTGGTCTATAGAAAGAGAGGTTAATGTATATACTCAACCGACTCTTGAATTAGATCTTACCAATAAAGATGGAATATCTATTGATGAAGTAAATAGTTTTCCATTTAATGTTAATGTGCTAGCTAAACCTGTTACACAAAAACCAATAAGTTATTATATTGAAGTTATAGCTAATGATGGTTATAATACAGTTGATAATATTGGTGAAGTTAAGGTAATAAATCCTGGTGATAAAGTATATCAAAGATACTATGATCCAGAAAGAAACGCATGGAGATTTCTATTAGAAATGACTCCTGCAATTATAGATTTAAAAAGTGGTATAAATTATACTATTAATGTTACAGTATCTATGGATTCAGGTTTAAGTGCTATAGCCACTAAAGATTTTAATGTTTCTTTAAATGAAACTGGTTATAACCCTTATGCTGATATTATTATAGATAAAGAAACATTAACAGCAAGTATACATCCATATTGTATGGAAAATTATGAAGATGCTGGTGAGATAAAACAACGTTTGTCAGAAAATTGTACACTAGCTGTATATAGAAGAGAATATGATGGAACTTTTACGGAAATCGCTACAGAGATTGAAAACGCAGAAAATACTTATGTGGTAGATCCGCATCCATCATTAGATTATGCTAGATACAGAATAGTAGCAAGAGCTGATGAAACTGGTACTATATCTTACTGTGATGTAAAAGCAGTCAAAGTTGGAGAACCTTCTATAGTTATTCAATGGTCTGAGAAATGGTCAAAATTTGATTATAATCCAGATGAAGATAATTTAGAAGTTCCTTGGGCAGGATCTATGTTGAAATTACCATATAATGTTGATGTATCTGAAAATAAAAATCCAGATGTATCTTTAATTGAATATGTTGGTAGAAAACATCCAGTTAGTTATTATGGTACACAAATAGGTGAATCAGCTAGTTGGAATACTGAGATACCAGCTGAAGATAAAGAAACTTTATATGGTTTAAGAAGATTATCTAGATGGACAGGTGATGTTTATGTTAGAGAACCTTCTGGAACTGGATATTGGGCTAATATAACTGTATCTTTGAATATCAAACATTTAGCTGTTACTATACCGGTTTCATTCTCAGTTAAGAGAGTGGAAGGAGGTATGTAATATGGCCGAAATAGATTGGTCTGATTCAATGGAACAAACTTTTGAATATTATGAAGTTGATCCAATATCATGGAAAGATACAAAACCATTAAATATGGTTAAAAAAAGTACAATTAAAAGGGATGACGGAACTGATACACTCGGCTCTGCCACTATTGATATTAATGATACTCTTGGAGAATGTTATATAAGAATTTATCTAATAATACGTCAAAATGGCGCAAAATTTAAAATAGCTTTAGGTACATTCTTAGTACAAACTCCTTCAAGTTCATATGATGGTAAAAATAGAAATGTATCTATGGATGCATATACACCATTATTAGAACTTAAAGAAAACCCACCACCATTAGGATTTGCATTGTTAAAAAATGAGAACATTATGAAGCAAGCATATCTACTTGTTAGAGATAATTGTAGAGCTCCTGTTGTAGAAACTACATCTGATAAAACTTTACAGGATAATTTTGTTGCTGATCCTAGTGAGAAATGGTTAAATTATATTAACGATCTTATAGCTCAAGCTAAATTTAAATTATACTTAGATGAAGAAGGTAAAATATTATTTGCACCTATTCAAAAGATTGATGAATTACAACCAGTATGGACTTATAATGATGATAACAGTTCAATACTTTATCCAGAAGTAAACATGCAACATGATCTATATGGCATACCAAATGTTGTAGAAGTTGTATGTTCAACTGGTGTTAAAGAGTATACAGCTAGGGTTGTTAATGATGATCCAAATAGTCCTACCTCAACAGTTAATAGAGGTAGAGAAATATTATATAGAGATACAGAACCAAATCTTCCTGGTTTTCCTACTGAAGAACAAATTGATGAATACGCTAAACATTTATTAGAAACACTTTCTTCAGTAGAGTATCAAGTAAGTTATACTCATGGATATTGTCCAGTTAGAGTTGGTGATGCTGTTAGATTGAATTATAAGAAAGCCGGTTTGGATAATATTAAAGCTAAAGTTATAAGTCAATCTATAAAATGTGAAAATGGTTGTTCAGTAAATGAAACAGCTGTTTTTACAAAAAAATTATGGAACTAGAAAGGAGAATATTATGGCTTTATCACAAGATCTTATAAACCAATTTGTTAAATTAACAGATAGAGAAGAAAAACCTAAAGAAGTTACAGTTAACGGTACTTATAAGATGATAAACGGTGAAGAATATGTACAGATTGATGGTTCAGAAATTTGGACGCCAGTTACTTCTACTGTAGAAGCTGAAACTGGAGAACGTGTTAAAGTAATGATTAAAAATCATACGGCAACTGTTACAGGCAATATAAGTTCTCCTTCAGCTAGATCAAAATCTGTTAAAGATTTAAAAGACGAAGTCGATGAACAAGGTAATACTATTAAACAATTAGACAACACGATTGAACAACAAAATAATAGTATTATACAAATAGATAATAATATTAAACAAGTTAATAATGATATTTTGCAAGCTAATAATGCTATCAACCAACAGGGTAATATTATTAAACAATTAGGTAATGAAATAAACCAACAGGGTGATATTATTAATAGTATGAATAATGATATTACCGCTAATAGTAATGAAATTATAGCTATTAATAATACGATAGTTCAACAAAATAATACTATTACTCAACATGGTAATACTATTGAACAACAAGGAAATATTATAAAACAACAAGGAAATGAAATTACTCAACAAGGTAATAAAATAGAACAATTTAATAATGAAATAGAACAACAAGGCAATGCTATTACTCAACTTAATAATAAAATTCTTCAACAAGATAATGTCATTCAACAACAAGGTAATATCATAGATCAACAAGATAATATTATTACTGAACATGGAAATAATATCACAATATTAAATAGTGGATTTAGTATTATAGATGGTGTATTAGTTGGATTAAGTCAAGCTATAATTGATGAATTAAAAACTAAACATTTAGATGCTGAATATGCAACTATTGATTTTGCTAATATTAATATGGCTGCAGTTACAAAATTATTCACTGAATCTGGTATAATTAAAGATTTAGTAGTACAAGAAGGAAAAATAACTGGAGAATTAGTTGGTGTTACTATAAAAGGTGATTTAATTGAAGGTAATACTATTGCTGCTGAAAAGCTTGTTGTCAAAGGTTCTGACGGTTTATATTATAAATTAAATATAGATGGTCTTAATAATGTTAGTACTGAACAATCTTCAAAATTTGTATTATTAGATACGAAACCAGAAGATTGGGAAACTAATTATAAAGATTATTATTTAATATCTGGTAATAATTATGTTCATATTACTAACAACAACATACCAACTTGGCAAGCAAATACTTATTATAAATTGAGTTCGACTTATGAAACTGGATTAGATGGTACAAATATTGTAGCTAAATCTATTACCGCTGATAAAGTATCAGTTACTGATTTGGTGGCATTTGGGGCTACAATAGGTGGGTATAATATAACTCAACATTCTATATATTCTGGAGGAAAAAACTCAGTTAATAATGTATCTCGTGGAGTATATATGGATGATGATGGCCAGATGGCTTTTGGTGATAACAAAAATTTTATTAAATTCTTTAAAGACACGGATAAGCAATATAAAATAATGATCAAAGCTGATGAAATATATACCGGATCAAGTTCTGAATCAATAGCCGAGCAAATGAAAAAATTAGATAATTTAGAAATAGAATCCGGTAATTTATTATTTAATTATCAAAAACCAAAAGCCGATTCTAGTCAATGGTCTAATATACAGGAAATTATAACTTCAGGATTACCTGATGAAATGACAGATGTTAATTTTGCTCTTCGCGGTAATATATCTAGTAAATATTTTGTACCTTTTGATCAAAATAAAAAATATAAAATAAGTACGTGGTATAAATGTATGGACGATATAAAAGAATCAACAGATCGTATTTATCCATCAATTATACCATATGATATTGATAAAAATTTAATAAATCATTATCAAGTATTAATGGGTAATGGATTAAAAACAATTACTACATTATCACAAAATCTAAAAGAAGGGGATACAATTGTTCATGCAACAGATGTTAGTAAATGGACTGCCGGTATTTCAACAGCTAAACGTTATGTAAGTATATTTAATTTTGAATCTAGCAATGGATATAAGTATACAAATTATACACGAACAAATTTATCATTTGCAAGTAGTAATGAACCTTTAACCAACATTATTGATTATACAAATAATATTATAAAATTAAAGGCCGCATATAGTGGTCCTACTATTCCTGCCGGAACAAAAATTGCTATGACATTTGATGGTTCTACATATATTTATCCTTGGGGTGGTATAACTCTTAAAAAAATAGCTGATTGGACATATAAAGAACAAATATTTGACGCATCATTCAATAATGATGTCAGATTACAAAATGCTTCATATATAAAATATATGCCAAATGTATGGCGTAGTGATGTTTATACATATAATCATAAATTAATAGAGTATATTGGTGATGTAATTACTTCGATCGTTAATTTATATTATGCATCAGATAGTATAACTTCTCCAGCAAAGCCAACATCTCACATCACAACAAATAATGTTTCATCACATAATGTTTGGAATATAGCTTTACCTACTTATAATGAAACTTATCCTTATTTATTTACATGCAAAGAAGTTCGTAATAAAGACGGTACTTACTCATGGACAAGTGTTAATCAAACAACATATTCAAATGCTATTAAAGAAATTCAAGGTGGTCTAAATTCTATACAATCTGATTATTTAAAAGAATCAACATTTAGTGAATTTAAGACAGACCAAATACAAAAAGATAATGGTATAATACAACGTTTAAAACAGACAAGCGTTACTATTTATGGTAATGATGATGGTACTGTAGACCCAGAATCAGCAAGTGCTTTAGTAAACCATATTAATAAAGTAGATAATGATATAAATGCTGACGGTGGTATAAATGATAGATTAGGAGCCGCTGAAGATACAATAGATGGTACTGGTCTGAATGATTATGATCAAAGAGTAAAAATAACTCAACGTTTTCTAGATATTGAGACGGATGTTGAATCAATAAAAAATACATTCAATATTACAGGTGGAACTAACTTAGTTCAGAATTCAGTTGGATATTTTGCTAGTAATGACAATAAACCTACTATGTGGGATATAACATCTAATACTATATATACACCATTTGGTTATGATGGTGACTTAACTGGTGTAACCGTATCAAGGGGTAAATTATTCTGTGCTAAAGGAAGTATTAAAACAACTACAAATAACATTATAGCATTGTTATTGAATAAAATGATTTCTATATCATTTAAATATAAAAATGGTGCTAATGCTACAAGTAAAATCAAAGTATTTAATGGATCAGTTACATATTTTGAAAAGACATTTAGTTCAGCTGTTAATCAATGGACTGAATATACATTCAATCCAGATACAGATCCAGTGTTAGCTAATCCTACGTTTTTAAATACTTCAAACTCATTACAAATTTTAATTGAATCAGCAAATTCAACAAATAATAATGGATTTGAAATAAGTGATTTAATGTTAAATTATGGTAATGTTAAACCATGGGAATTATTTAGTAATGAAGTTTATGGTGCAATGGTAAAATTATCTAGTTTAGGTATTGAAGTTACTGCTACAACTGCTAATACAAAAAATTTCATGACTACTGATGGAATATTAGTATATAGATATGATTCTAAAACTGATACGATCATAGGAACAGAACCCATTACAAAAATAACAGACAATGGAACAGTAACGAACAAACTAGAATCAACTGGCGATATTATAGAAAGAAATTTAATTAATACTATGATTAAAGATTCATCAAATCATGACGTATACGTCGAATATATAAGATAGAAAGGAGAAATTTAATATGGCAAGTTCTGGATCATATTCAACGTCACATATTGCAGCTACATCAAGAAAATGGTATTGGGATGTATCTTGGTGGATATCATCTTGGAGTGGTAATACTGCTACAATAAATTATGAAGTTTATGATAGAGCTGAGACTGGAACAAGTGGCAACACATGGGTTGGAAACTGGGGATTTAGTGGTAGCATAGCTGGAAATAGTTTCGCAAATGTTCAAAGTGGTGACTTCGTCAAAGATAAGAAAAGGGCTTGGGGTAGTTTTACATTAGGCGGTGGATCTAGTTTTAGTTCTAGTTTAACAGCTCATCCATATAGTGGTTCTTATACATCATCAGGTTCTGGTGAATGGACATTAGATAATAATGTTGTAACACCTACGGTAACAGTATCAATAGGTGACAGAACAGAAACTACAATAAAAGTATCGATGTCTGTAACAAATAATGGAAATGCTGGAATAGTTGATAATTTTATTGATTTATTTACAGATTCTGGTTGTACTAATAAAGTAGGTACTATATCAAGTACTAGCGGAACATTTACAGGATTAACAGCAAATAAAACATATTATGCAAGAGCTAATGCATCTAATGGTACATATAGAGGATATTCAGGTGTTCCTTCTACTTCGACATATCAATATCCTTATGTATCTGCGGTCGAAACTTCAGATTTAACAATAGGCAATCAACAAAAATTAACTTTATATAATCCATTAAGTAGAAGTGTAGATATTTATATGAAAAAAGATAATACTAGTGGAACTACATTATTTTCTAAAACAGGTGCTACTACTGGTACTTCATATTCATTTACCCCTACAGCTAGCACATTATACAATAGTATACCAACTTCAACTAGTGGATCGGCTGTATATTATTGTGTATATTCAAGTCAAACAGTTAGTACTAAATCTGGTACATATAAAGTTAGTGGTAATAATGCACAAGCACCAACTTTCACAGATTTTAATTATAAAGATACAGATTCATTAGCTTCACAATTAACTGGTAAAAATGGTGTAAATAATCCTGGAATATTAATTGCTGGTTTGAGTAATTGTGAGTTTACTGTAACAACAAATCAAAAAGCAACATCTGGTTATGGAGCAACATTAGATAAATACAACTTTTCTTGGCCTAATAAAGCTGGTACTTCTGCAAATTATTCTGGTAGTGCTAATGTAACAAGGATAATTAGCGATGGTGATACAAATTTAATATCTGTATCAGCATATGATAAAAGAGGTCAATACAAAACAGTTTCAAAAACAGTTACACTTATTACTCCAACTAATGCTATAGGTGAGATAAATACGGTTCGTCAAAATGGCGTTAACGCTACTACTTATTTAAATGGTGCTATAGCATATTGGGCTGGAGATTGGGCTAATGGTTCTAGTAGACCTAATAAACTTTTAAAGGTAGAATATAGAATTAATAAAACTGGTAATTACTATGATATAACAAGTGCTGTTACTGCAAATAGCACAGCAGCTACTTCTGGAAAAATTAAAACTTTAACATTAAAATCGAATGTTGTGCAATTACATGCTAACGGTTCTAGTGGAGGATTTACTGTTGGTACATCTTATACTGTAGAGGTATTTGTTACAACAGGTTTAAATTCAACATATGTATATGAAAACAGACAAAAAATCGCAGAGATACTTGTTACTTCTGGTATATTCGGTATGTCTCGATATAAAGATGGTATTGGCAAATATCATTATGGTTTTAATGGATTACCATCTAGTAATCACACTATTCGTGTTAATGGTACAATGCAATTATTAGGTGCTATTTATGTAGGTGCTGATGGATTGTATATAGCTGGTGACAGAGTGATATGGTATGATTAGAAAGGAGAATAATATGTTTAAAATAATTGATATAAGGGGGGGTGGAGCGTTAATTACGTTTCATCCTCAGAAGAATGGAGGTGGGCAGAAATATAATATCTAGCCTATCTCTAAGAGGTGTTCTATTAGGACAAAAACGTAAAACGCGAATGTATATGGCAAGTTTACATTTAGCGCAAGAGATATTTAATTTAATTTATCCTGTACGGATCTATTTATATGAGTATTCATTCAACAGATCCTAGTGCATTATTTGGAGGTACTTGGAGCAAAATTGAGGCTAAATTCTTAATAGGATCTGGAACAGCTATTGGTGAAGGCGGAGAATCATATAATTTTCAACCAGGAACAGTAGGTGGAGAATATTCTCATAAATTAACAATAAATGAAATGCCTAATCATAATCACTCGGCTAATAGTTTTGTTTATAATTCACCTGATAACCCATTTACTATAAATCCAAATGGTAATAATAGATTATCAACAGCTACAGGTAAAGTTGGTGTTGATTATACCGGAGGAGACGGTCATCATAATAATTTGCCTAAATTTTTTGTTGTTAATATTTGGAAACGTATAGCTTAATTAAATTAAAAGATATTATATAAGAAACTATGGCAAAATTACATTTAGCACAGGAAATTCTGGATATTATTTATCCAGTTGGTTCTGTATATTTAACTGTTAATGATATAAACCCAAAAACATTGTTTGGTGGAACTTGGGTTAAATCTTCTGGAGGGTTTATTTACGGAAGTACTTCAACTGGAACTATAGGAGAAAATGGTAATGGAACTGGAACTAGTGTTTCAAGTGCTGGTGGAGGAACAACTGGTAGTACAACATTGACAATAAACCAAATACCCTCACATCAACATAATATTCAAGGTGCTAATTCCAGTGGTTCTTCCGTAAATTGGACTGATAAGGCAGTATCATATTCATCAGATGCTGTTGGGTATAATGTAGGTGTTAGAACTAATTACCAGGGTGGTGGTCAAGGTCATACACATACATTGAGTAATCACTCCCATACAATACCATATTTTGCTTGTTATATTTGGAAAAGAACTGCTTAATTAGATAACAAAAAACTATAAGTATAATGCTTATGGCTACATTAAAGATTTCAAGTGATTTACAAAATATAATTAAAAAAGTTGTTCTTGATACATATTATCCTATTGGAAAAATATATATTACATTAGGTAATGAAAACCCAAATAAAACTATTGGTGGAACTTGGATAAAATTTAGAGCTAGTAGATGCTTAGTTGGTGTTGATACTTCACAAGAAGAATTTAGTACAGTTGAAAAAACTGGTGGAGAAAAAACACATAAATTAAAAGTAAGTGAAATGCCTTCGCATGAACATGGATTAGTCAATGCTAATACTGGTGGATATAGTATGGGATTTTCTATACAGTATCAAGATAGAAGATATGATGGAAATTTCTATACAGATAGTAAGGGTGGCAGTGAAGCTCACAATAACTTACAACCATATATCACATGCTATATGTGGAAACGAACAGCCTAGAAAGGAGGTTTAAAATGATTAAAACTCATGAAATCAATTTAAGTACATCTATATATAATACATTATTAAATACTAATAGTGCTATTATACAAGATGATGAAAAGAAAATAACAGAAAACGATTATGTTTTATTTAAACAAGTTGAAATTATAGATGAAAAAGAACAAGAAACTGGTTTATATATGTTTGTAAAAATTAAGAAATCAGTTTCAAATCATGTAGGTCTTAAAGAAGGTTATATAATGATTACTTACGATGAGGTTAATTAACAAGGAGGAACAAAAATGATACAAGCAATCGCTACAGTTATAGTAGCTATAATAGGTTTAATTGGCATAATTATACAAAATAGGTCACATACAAAATTAAAAAGTCAAGAAGAATTATTAAAAACGGTTGATGAAAAAATAGATAAATTAAAAACCCAATCAACTGAAGAGGATAAAAGACTTAATGATAAATTAGATGCTATTGATATGAATAGTTGTAAAAGATTTCTCATTGTTGAAATGACAAAAATAAAAGATGGTACTTATATACCTAATGAAGAACAAAAACATATGCTCCATGAAACTAAAACTCGTTATAACAATAATGGTGGGAATTCATACGTAGATAGTATGTTCGAAGGTTTACAAGATAAAGGATTATTATAATAGAAAGGAGGAACTATTATGGTGGACTTTGCACAATTAATAGTAGTTGCAATATTAGTTGAGGCTATATGGGAAAATATTAAAATGATATGGCAATCAGGAAAATTTAGTATTAATATGTTAGGTAGTCTTATCGTATCTATATTATTATGTGTTCTTGTCAAAATAGATATTTTCCCTATAGTAGGATTAAATATAGCAGTACCTATTATTGGATCTATATTTACAGGTATTATAGTTTCAAGAGGTGCTAACTTTGTTAATGACTTATTTAAAAAATTGAAAGGGGAATAATATGGAACCAAATGAAAATGTTGAAAAAGAGCCTATAGATGTTAACACTCAAGAATTAAGAAAATTTGAAGAGGAGGAAAATTAATATGGCTAAAATAGGACCAGATATTTCATCATGGCAAGGTGATATTAACATACATGAATTAGCAAACCATTGTGATTTCTTTATATTTAGAAGTCATGCAGGTATGTCTGAAGACAGTAAAGCAGCACGTAATGTCGAACTTGCTATTGATTCAGGTAAACCTTATGGTTTATATATTTATTCATATGCATTAACTAGAGAAAGAGCTAAACAAGAAGCTGCTAATGTAATAGCATTTGCTAACTCAAGAAGAGTAAAACCAAAATTTTTAGTTATTGATATGGAAGATGCAGATGGTTATAAAGCTCGTAATGGAATGCCTTCAAACGATACATTAAGAGGTATTTGTACAGAGGAATGTGTAGCGTTTGAGAATGCTGGATATTATGCAATGATATATGCTAGTTCAAGTTGGTTTAAAAATCAGTTAGCAGGATTAGATAGATTTGACAAATGGGTTGCTCATTGGCCTACATCAGGAGGAAAACAAAAAGGAATGAACACAGATCCATCTGGAGAAAATGCTAATAATTGTGGAATATGGCAATTCACTTCAGAAGGTCACTTACCAGGATATAATGGAAATCTTGATATGAACTATTTATATAAAGATGTTATTCTAGGTGGAGATACTCCAGCACCACAACCAGCTCCTACACTATCTGTAGACGGATCTACTTTGGATCTAGCTATAAGAGTTATGAGAGGAGAATTTGGTAATGGAGATGATAGAAAGAATAATCTTGGAAATAGATACGATGAAGTTCAAGATTTTATTAATCATATTTACTCTGCTTCTACTGATCAGCTCGCTACGGAGACGATTGAAGGAAGATATGGTAATGGAGATCAAAGAAAAGAAGTTCTTGGATCTAGATATGATGAAGTACAAGATGCAGTAAATGCTCGTTATGATGGAGGATCATCTGAAAAGGTATATATTGTTAAACCTGGAGATATTTTGTCAAGTATAGCTGCTAAATTTGGAACGACATATCAAAAGATCGCTATAGATAATAATATATCTAATTCTGATTTAATCTATCCTGGACAAAGATTAGTTATTAAATAGTTAAAAGAGGGTGTGTTTTATACATATCCTCTTCTTTTTCTCAAAATTAGCAATTTTTTCAAAAAGTGGAGAAAAATGACCTTCGAGAATCGATTTTAAGCCTTTTTAAAAATTAAGGAATATAACTTGTTGTTAAAAGGGTCAAAATGGCGCTATAACCATCCTCGTACGTATACGGCGATTTGACCATTTTTAGGGGTATTTTTAGCCCTATTTTGACTATTTTCGCATTAAAAACACATAATATTATAGAAAAGGAGTGATTATTATGAAAAAAGAAATCAAATTAGAAAATGTTTTATTTATAGGAGTGATTGTTGTGATCATTTATGTATTAACAATATGCATGTTTATGAATAGAATAAATGGATATGAAGAAAAATTAGAAAAAAGCGGTAATGATTATGAGAAAGTAGTTACTGAAAATAATGATTTAAAAGATCATATTGATGATTTAAATTCTAATATTTATAATCTATTTAATAAACAACCATACAAGTTAACAATTGAACATGACGATTCAAGAATAACATATAAACAAGACAAATTTGGATTATTCGATTCATATTACAGTATCACTACAAAAAGTAGTATAATAGGAGAGTAACATACTCTTCTATTTTTCGCGACAACAACGACTCCTATAATGGAAAGGAGAATTTATACAAATGATATTTTATGCATTATTAATTATTTATAGTATTTTGATTATTTCGTATATGTATTGCAAAAAGAAAGCCGATAGAGAAAAGGCAGAACGAAATTTACAAGAATCTTATGAAAATTTAAAAGATGCTTGGCACAAATTTTTAGGGCTATTTTGATAGCCTTATTATTTTCGCGATGAAAACATAGTATATAATGGAAAGAAAAAACTAAGGAGGTATATTATTATGTTTTTAAAAATAGGAGTTGTATTAATAATTATTTTATTAATTAGGATTATTGCAAATCAGCAAGAATTAGATTTTCATCTAGTAGAATCAAAAAGAGTTGATTTTGATAGCAATGAAATGATACATTTTAGAGGAATAATAAATAGGGTGATTGCAATTTTTGATAGAATAATATCTGAAATTAAATATAATTTTGAACATAGTAAAATATTAAAAAGAGAGTCTAAATAACAGGCTCTTTAAATTTTCGCGTTAATAACATAGTATATAATGGAAGGAGTGATATTAATGAAAAAATACATCGTAGGTAAAATCGTTGAAAAAGATGGTGAAAAAACTTTAGATGGAGTTACCATGAGTAAAAAATGGGGTGTACTAGGAACAGGAGTATTCTTAGTAGGTGCAGTCACAGTTTTTAAGAAAGGTAAAGAAATCGGAAGTAGATTAGCAACAAAATTACATCTTAACGACAAAATCGAGAAAATTAAAGCAAAAATTAATATCTAGGGATTTGTTATAATCCCTTTTATTTTTCGCTTTAAAAACATAGTATATAATGAAAGGAGTGATATTACATGGATAAAAATCAATTAGATGAAACTTTTGGAGGAATCGTAAACGACAAATTCGATGCTGTTGTTGGAAAGATAGTTGAAAAAGATGGAAAATATGTATTTGAAGGAGTATCTTTAAATAAGAGAGGACAGGTTGTAGGTTCTATTGCATACGTAACAGGTTTATGTACGTTAGTATATTTAGGAGCTAAAGCAGGTGCTACTATAGGAGAAAAGATAGCAGATAAAATTCATCAAAGAAAACTAAGAAAAGCCAAAGCAGAAGCATTCGATGAAGTGGTCGATATTCTTGAAAAACAAAGAGAAGAACTTGAAAAAAAACAATCTAATGGAAAACATTCTAAAGATGAAGAGTCTGAATAACAGGCTCTTTCTATTTTCGCAGTAAAAACATAGCATATAATGGAAAGAAAAAAAAAAAACTAAGGAGGTATTTATTATGAGAATTACGAAAGGACAAGGTAAACATATGAAAAAGAGAGGATTACATATTAGTAACGAAAGTAGATTTTATGCATTACTAGTAGTAATATTAGGAATTGTTTCAGGATTTATATTTAAAGCAATGGGTGAAATAGATATGACTGGACCGATATTTGTAGTATTATTAGGTTTATTAGGGTACATAGGTACTTTTGGAGAAGATAAATAATCTTCTTCTTTTATTTTTAGTTTAAAGGAGGTGAGTCAAAATGGCGGTAAATTTATCACTAGATTGTAAAGAATTTGATGAATACTTAGTAGATACTTATGAAGATTGTATTCATGATTATACTGGTATACATTATATATTTAGATTTCCGAATGCATACGGTGCTTCTGTAGTAAAAGCATTTGGTTGTGCTGGTTATTTAGATGATATGTGGGAATTAGCAGTTATATTATATGAAGAGGAAGATAAAAAATCTCCTGATGAGTACGTATTAGTATATCCATATCCAATTGTTAAACACGAATGTGTACTAGGACCATTAGATGACAACCAAGTTAGAGAAATACTTCAAAAAATTAAAGATTTATAATCGCGAAAAAAACACATACTATAATGGAAAGACATGGTTGTCAAATCATGTTTTCACTCGTAATATAACGTTTGGGTTCTTACGAGTAATCTCTCAATAAAGTCTAAGAAATTAGGCTTTTATTTTTTGAAAAGTAAAAGTTTAAGAAAGGAGGTATATTTATGTCATTTAGTTTACCAGTAACTATAGTATATTGGTTGCTTGGTGTTATAGCAGGAATTTCAATTTCTGTTATTTTTACATACTTCAAGAATAGGCATTCAAAAATAGCAGGGTTAATTGAAGTTGATATCCAAAGTAATTTGTGTAAATTTCAAATAACTAGTGCTGAACTATCAGATTTAAAAACTAAAAAAGCAATGTTTAAAGTAGTACATGGTGTTGATCTTTCGCGAGAAGAACAGATCCTATAATGGAGAGACTTATGTCTACTTAAACTAAGGAGGTATTTTTATGAAAAACAAAATTGAAGAAGCCTTATGGCAAGATTATGAAGATGCAGGTCAAAGAATTAAAGACTTGAGTATCAAAGATGGAGACAACTACAGAGTAGCTTTAGAGGATCGTGATAAGATCAGAAACGAATTAATCAAATTAGAGCAGATGAAGAATGAAAAGGAAAATCAATGTGAACAATTAAAATCTGACTCAAAGAAAGATTTAATCAGAAATGTATTATCAGTGATTACTTTTGGAGTTACTACGGGTTTATCTATATATACGATACACAGGACATTTAAATTCGATGAAACATCTACAGTAACAAGCACATTAGGCAGGAATGCTTTGAATGGAGTGATACCCAAGTTAAAGCGATAATAAGTCCACAAAGAGGAGTGTCCCTTCTCTTTTATTTTTCGCATTAAAAACATAGTATATAATGGAAACGAATAAGAGAAAGGAGAAAAACAATGATATTATTTTTAATATTAAGTTTAATTTTAATTGCATTAATCGCATTAACAATTATAGTATTAGCAGCAGGAGGTACAGCATTTATAGTTATATTTGGTGATGTTATCGTATGCATATTTATATTAGCATGGATAATTAAAAAGATATTTTTCAAAAAGAAAGATAAAGAAGATAAGTAAAGGTTACATAACCTTTGCTTTTTATTTTAGAAAGGAGGTATATTTATGAACAAATTGGAAGTTTTTATGAAAAAACATTCATCAATGTTACTTAGTGTAGCTAGTGGAATTGGTTTAGTTACAACTACAGTATTAGCAATAAAAGCAACACCAAAGGCTCTTGAGTTAATTGAAGAGGAGAAAAAGAAAAGATCTAAAATAGTTACAAAAACTATTTACGCAGATAATCAATCATATTCTAAGACTGAAACTGTATATGAAGATCTAAGTGCTCTCGATATTATTAAAGTAGCTTGGAAACCATATATTCCAACAGGTATTAGTATGTTTTCTACATTAATATGTATATTTGGTAATACTTATTTAAATTATAGAACACAAGCATCATTAATATCTGCATATGCAGTATTAGATAAATCATATAAAGAATATATAGCTAATACTAAGGAATTATATGGAGATGATGCAGATAGAGAAATTAAACAAAAAATAGCTAATTTACATTATGATGATTCAAATTATATCCATAGAGAAGATAAAAAATTATTCTTTGAATTTCAAACTATGAGATATTTTGAGTCCACAATGGAAGATGTACTTAAAGCAGAAAATATGTTAAATCAAGAATTAGCCGCAACAGGTACAGTATCAATGAATGATTTCTTTAGATTTTTGCATCTAGATCCGTTACCTTATGCTAATCATATTGGATGGTGTGATTATGGTGAATATATGGAAATACAATTACAATATGAAAAAATGATATTAGATGATGGGCTAGAGTGTATTCTTATTAATACAGATGCTTTATCATTAGATCTTGATCAATGATATTTCGCAGAATAAACATAGCATATAATGGAAGGAGGTATATTTATGTCAAACAAAAAAGTTATTACTGGTTTAAAGATTGGTGCTTTAATAGCATCATTAGGTTTATCAATATTATCAAAATGGATTGAAACAAAAGAACAAAAGCAAGAAATTGAAAAAGCAGTAGGTAAATATTTGGCTGAGCATGAAGTGCCAAAAATTGAAGGATAAATTAATGGGATCTTATTACAAGGTCCTTTAATTTTTTAAATTTAATAAAGAAAGGAGAAAAATATGAAATATGATTTCAAAGGTTTAGTAAACAAAACAAAATATTTTATAGGAAAACATAGTCCCGAAATACTTACGGGATTAGGCATTACTGGTATGCTTACTTCAACAGTTTTGGCTGTAACAGCAACTCCAAAAGCTCTTAGATTAATAGAAAATAAGAAAAAAGAGTTAAAAACTGATGAATTAACTACTGTAGAAACAGTTAAAGCTGCTTGGAAACCATACATTCCAGCAGTTAGTACTAGTGTTGCATCTATAGCATGTCTTATATGTGCTAGCAGAGTAAACTACAAACGTAATGCTGCTCTTGCAACAGCTTATAGTTTATCAGAAAGAACATTATCTCATTATAGAGAGAAAGTTATTGAGACTATAGGTGAAAAGAAAGAAAAAGCAATACGTGATAAAGTAAATCAAGAAGAAGTTGAGAAAAATAAATTACAAAGTTCTCAAGTTATAATTGCAGCTGGTGGTGATACATTATGTATGGATTCCATGTCAGGAAGATATTTCAAATCTGATATGGAAAGTATCAAACAAGCAGTCAATAAATTAAACAGAAGACTTACTTACGAAAATTATATTTCATTAAATGAATTTTATGGCGAGATAGGTCTTAATGATGTTAAGAATGGTGAACTATTAGGATGGAATATTGATTCAGGATTAATAGAACCAACATTTAGTACGTGTCTAACAGAAGATGGTAGACCATGTATAGTTTTAGATTTTATGGTAGAACCAAGATACGATTATGATAAATTATTATAATATTCGCGGTGAAAACATACCATATAATGGAAAGAAAAACCAATAAATTATTTTTAGGAAAGGAGACATGTGTTATGTCAAAAGTTAATGAAGAAGTTCAAAACGAAAATGTTAAAGAGGAGGTTGTTGAAACTACAGAAACTCAAAAAGTAGCAGTAGTTGAAAAGAAGAAATTTAATCTTGGACCTAAAATGAAAAAAGGATTAAAAATAGCAGGGATCGCAGGATTAGGAGTACTTAGTTTCGTATTAGGTGCTAAATGGGGAAGTAGATCAAATGACGAATCAGATGACGTTGAAGATGTTGAATATGAAGTAATTGACGAAGATGTTAATGAATAATTTATATTTATGAAAACGGAGGTACTAAACTAGTACTTTCCTTTTTCTTTTTATTTTATTTTTGATAGGGGGAGAAAAATTAAATGGAGAACGAATACAAACCAAATTCAAATCGTTTTAAAGAATCTCAACGTAAAGAAGATAATAAACAAGAATTAAAACGTATAGAAAAAGTAGTAGCAGGGCCTGTAAAAACAAGAAAAAAGAGTAAGTTTAGTAAATTTACAGAAGAATTTATATCTGAAGACGCAAAAAATGTTAAGTCATACGTTTTTGGAGAAGTTTTGATACCAGCTATAAAGAAAGCAATTTCTGATATTGTAACAGATGGTATTGATATTATTTTATATGGAGAATCAAGAAGAGGAGGTAGAGGACGTTCTACTGCAGATAGAGTATCATATAGAAATTATTATGATAGAGATACTAGAGCATCAAGAGTAATGGATCGTGGTAACACTCCATATAGTGGATATTCTTACGATGATATTATTTTAAGCAATTATGGAGAGGCTGAAGATGTATTATCAAGAATGGATGAATTAATAGAAGCATATGGGTTAGTTAGAGTAGCAGATTTATATGATTTAGTAGGCATAACAGGAAATTATACAGATAATAAATATGGTTGGACTAACATACGTAATGCAGAAATAATAAGAGTTAGAGACGGATATATGATAAAGATGCCAAGAGCTATTCCTATTGATTAGGGGGATAATAAATGAAGTTTTTAAATGAATTTATATTTGACAAAGAGGCAGACGCTAAAAAATTTATTAACGATATGTCTGATTTATATTATAATAAGGGATATTTATCCTATGGTGATGCATGCAAAGCATATTACAATGATGATGTAGATTATAATCATTATGATATTTATAAAAATCATGGTTGGATATATATTTATGCATTTGTTATTGAGCCATACACAATTATAGAATCAGATCATACTGAAAATAAATTTATAGTAAGATTTCCGGAAATTGAAAAAATAAGAAAAGGAGAATAAAGAAAATGAAAAATGAAATATTAAATAAAGTTAGTGAATTAACCAAACATGCTAACTTAAAATTAAAAAAATATAGTCCAGAAATATTAATGGGACTAGGTATTGTTGGTACAGTTGCAAGTACTGTATTAGCATGTAAAGCAACAACGAAAGTTGGTAAAATAATTGAAAATAAGAAAGAGCAAGTAGAACAAGTTCATACATGTCTTGAAGATGCTAAAACTGATACAACTATTGACTATACAGAAGAAGATAGTAAGAAAGATCTTACAATTATATATTCTCAAACTGGTTTAGCAATAGCTAAATTATATGCGCCATCAGTTATATTAGGTATATTATCTTTAGGAACAATAATAACAAGTCATAACATTATGAGAAAAAGAAACGTAGCTTTAGCAGCAGCTTATGCAGCAGTTGATACTGGATTTAAGAAATATAGAAAGAATGTTGTTGAAAGATTCGGTGAAAACGTTGATAAAGAATTAAGATATGGTATTAAAGCTAAAGAAATTGAAACAACATATACAGACAAAAATGGTAAAGAAAAAACTAAAAAAGAAACAGTATTAGAAGTAGATAATCCAACTCAAGGTATTAGTGAATATGCTAGATTCTTTGATGAGTGGACAAGTTGCGATCATAGAAAAGATCCAGAATATAATTTGATGTTTTTAAGAAGACAACAAGATTATGCAAACGAGGTATTAAAATCTAGAGGACATTTATTCTTAAATGAAGTTTATGATATGTTAGGTATTCCTAGAACAAAAGCCGGACAAGTTGTTGGATGGATATATAATGAAGATAATCCAAATGGTGATAACTATGTTGACTTTGGTATTTATGATTTATCTAATTTATCAGATAGTCAAAAAGAAAGAAAAATTGCATTTGTAAACGGACAGGAATATAGTATATTATTAGATTTTAATGTAGATGGACCAATATACGATTTAATTTGAGGAGGATTGAATAGCGTACTATCTGGTGATTATTTTTATGATAGTTTAAACTATTCATATGATATTTTAATAAATGGAGGTAATAAAAAATGAATAAAGCTATAATATTTGGATTAGGTGTAGCCGCTGGTTCTGTAGGAACATATTTTGCTGTAAAAAAAGCAATAGAAGCACGCACTGATAAAGAAATTGAATCTGTAGTAGAAACTTTCAAAGAAAGATTTGATAAAATGGAATCTATACTTACAGATGAACAAAGAGAGGAATTAGGTATATATTCTCCTTCAAAGGAGATATTGAAGGATGAACCTATTGAAATAAATCATCCAAAACCAATAGAAGAAAGAAATGAAATACAAAATAATTATGAACAAGAAATGAGAAAATTAGGATATTCAACCGGAGTAGATTTATCCGAGGGAACAGATAATCATGCTGAAAGTATAACCCAGATAGGATCAGCTCCATATGTTATCACAGAAGATGAATTTGGAGAATTCGGAAATGATGAAGAGACTTTGATATTTTATGCAGACGGTGTATTAGCAACAGAAGACGATGATCCAATTGATGATATTGAAGAATTAATTGGAAATTGCCTGAACGAACTTGGTGAATATGATGAAAGATTATATGTTAGAAATCAAGAAAGAGAAATAGATTATATAATATTAAGGTCTGAAAAATTATGGGTTGATATTGCTCCTGAGGTGGATGAATAATGACATATAGAGACCAAATAGAAAATGAATATTTCGAATGGTTATACAATTATGCATGTAAGGGTAAAATTAGTGAAAGAATATCTTATAGAAAATTGTTTATGTTATTACACGATATAGATTTTGACTTCTATATTCGAGAAGATGTTAATAGAGCAGTAGATGGTATTGATCTAAGAAATAGATTTGCAACGATTAAAGGCGATCCTAAAATTTATGATATTTTAGATGATCCATGTAGTGTTTTAGAAATGATATTAGCTTTAGCTATTCGTTGTGAAGAAACTATTATGGATAATCCAGATTATGGAGATAGAACAGGACAATGGTTTTGGGGAATGTTATCTAATTTAGGTTTAGCTCGTATGACAGATGATGTATTTAATGAAAAAATAGCTGTGGCTCGAATATATGATTTCATGGAAAGGAGATACGAACCAGATGGCAGAGGGGGTCTATTTTATATTCGTAATTGTCCTGAAGACTTACGAAATGTAGAAATATGGACTCAGTTATGTTGGTATTTAGATAACTTTAATTAGAAAGGAGGATAATATGTGTATGCTAGAAGTAATTTTAGAAGGTATACTTACAAATCATAATGATATAAAAGCTTTAACAAAAAATGTAAATGCAACGACTAATCTATTATGTATAGGATATTTAGCAACAAATATTTATATTTATAAAAAGATAAAGAAACAAAATACACAAATAAGTGAACTTAAAAAGGAACTTGAAGAGATAAAAGCGAAAGGAGAATAGGATATGGTCGACTTTTTAATAATTTCAACAAAACAAACTAAAAATGGTGTTGAGATATTTCCTAAGTTTCGATTATATCCTAAATCTCAAGATTTAATGATAAGAGGTGGCGATTTTTATGCAATTTGGAGAGAAGATATTGGTTTATGGTCTACTAACGAAGATGATGCATTAGCTATTATAGATTCTGAATTAAGTAAGGCTGCAGACGAATACGAACAAAAACATCCAGATGCTAGAGTCGTTCCTTTATATACTTGGGATTCTTCTTCAGGTTCGATAGATGCTTGGCATAAGTATTGTCAGAAACAGAAGCGAGATTCATTCGAAATGTTAGACGAAACATTAGTATTTTCAAATAGTGAAACCAATAAAAAAGATTATGCAAGTAAAAAGTTATCTTATCCTCTTGAGAGCGGTAGTATAACCGCATATGATAAATTAATATCTACTCTATACGATGAGGAGAATAGACATAAAATTGAATGGGCCATAGGCTCAATAGTAACAGGAGATTCAAAATATATTCAAAAGTTCATGGTATTTTATGGTTCTGCAGGTACAGGTAAATCTACCGTATTAAATATTATTCAAGAATTATTTGATGGATATTATTCTGTATTTGATGCAAGAGCATTAGGATCATCAAGTAACTCTTTTGCTCTTGAACCATTTAAGACGAACCCATTAGTAGCGATACAACACGATGGTGATTTGTCAAAAATTGAAGATAATACTAGATTAAATAGTTTAGTATCCCATGAACTTATGACTGTTAATGAGAAATTTAAATCAACATATTCAAATAGATTTAAATGTTTCTTATTTATGGGTACAAACAAACCAGTAAAAATAACGGATGCTAAATCAGGTTTAATAAGAAGACTTATTGATGTAAGTCCAACTGGTAATAAGGTACCACAATCAGAATATAGAAGACTTGTAAAACAAATTTCATTTGAATTAGGTCCTATCGCATGGCATTGTAAAGAAGTATATTTAGAAGACCCAGACTATTATAATGATTATATTCCAGTATCAATGATGGGTGCATCTAATGACTTTTATAATTTTGTATTTGATTCTTATCATATATTTAAAAAGGAAGATGGTGTTACATTAAAGCAAGCATGGGAAATGTATAAAAATTATTGTGATGACACCAAAGTACCATATCCGGTTCCTCAAAGAATATTTAAAGAAGAATTGAAGAATTATTTTAATGAATATAATGATAGGCTTAATTTAGATGATGGTACACGAGCTAGAAGTTATTATAGTGGATTTAAAACTTCTATATTTGAAAGTAATAGTGAAAAACCTAGCAAGGAAAAAACAGACAATTATATTATAGATTTTAAAAAACAAGAATCTATATTTGATAAAGAGTGTGCTGATTGTTTAGCACAATATGCATCTTCTAAAGAAACCCCAAGTAAAAAATGGGATAATGTCAAAACAACATTAAGAGATATTAATACATCAAGAATACATTACGTAAAAATACCTGAAAATCATATTGTTATTGATTTTGATATTAAGGATGAGACTGGTAAAAAATCTTTTGAAAAGAATTTGGAAGCGGCTAGTAAATGGCCAGCTACTTACGCAGAATTATCTAAATCAGGATCAGGTATACATTTACATTATATTTATAACGGTGATGTTACTAAATTAAGTAGAGTGTATGCAGATAGTATAGAAATAAAGGTATTTAGTGGAAAAAGTTCACTTCGAAGGAAATTAACGAAGTGTAACGACTTACCTATAAAAACAATTAGTTCCGGTTTACCAATTAGAAAGGAGAAAAGTATGGTAAGCGATAATGTAATAAAAAGTGAAATAGGCATTAGAAAAATGATACAAAGAAATATGGAGAAAGAATTTCATCCAGGAACAAAACCTAGTATCGATTTTATATATAAGATATTAGAAGATGCTTATGAAAGAGGGGTTAAGTACGATGTATCAGATATGAAAAATGATATTTATGCTTTTGCTATGAATAGCACAAATCAATCTGAATATTGTATTAAATTAGTTAGTCAAATGCACTTTAAATCAGATGATCCATCTGAAGCAGTCGATAGTAAAAATGCACAAATTATATTTTATGATATTGAAGTATTTCCTAATTTATTATTAGTGAATTGGAAACTTAAAGGACCTGAAAACAAAATCGTTAGAATGATAAATCCAAGTCCTAGTGATATTGAAGAATTACTTAAATATAGATTAGTAGGATTTAACTGTAGACGTTATGATAACCATTTAATATATGCAAGATTAATGGGATATAATAATGAACAAATTTATAATTTATCTCAACGAATAATTAAAGGAGAGAGAAATGCATTCTTTGGTGAAGCATATAATTTGTCATATACTGATATTTATGATTTTGCATCTGCTGGTAATAAAAAATCTTTAAAGAAATTAGAGATTGAAATGGGTATACATCATAAAGAATTAGGACTTCCATGGGATCAACCAGTACCAGAAGAAAAATGGATTGAAGTTGCAGAATATTGTGATAATGATGTTATTGCAACAGAAGCGGCATGGAATTATTTATCTGCAGATTGGTTGGCAAGACAAATTCTAGCTGATTTGGCAGGTATGACAGTTAATGATACTACAAATACTTTGACTACAAAAATTATATTTGGTAATGAAAGAAAACCACAATCTAAATTCTTTTATCGTAATTTAGCAGAACCCGTCAAAGAATTACCAGATGATATTTTGAAATTCCTAAAGAGTGCTTGTCCAGATATGATGAAACAAAAACATGGTGAAGCAAAGAGTCTACTTCCATATTTTCCAGGATATAAGTACGAAAATGGAGTATCAACTTATAGAGGAGAAGAAGTAGGTGAAGGGGGATATGTATATGCTGAACCAGGTATACATTGTAATGTTGCTTTATTGGATATTGCAAGTATGCATCCTCATAGTGATATTGCTGAATGTTTATTTGGGCCAGAGTATACTGAAAGATTTAGAGATATTGTCGAAGGTAGAGTAAATATTAAACATGAAAATTGGGATGCAGTAGATAAAATGCTAGATGGTAAATTAACACCATATGTTCAAAAGGTAAAAGATGGAGAGTTAACATCTAAAGATTTAGCTAATGCATTAAAGACAGCTATAAATTCTGTTTATGGTTTAACAGCTGCAAACTTCGATAATCCATTTAGAGATATTCGTAATAAAGATAATATAGTAGCAAAACGTGGAGCTTTGTTCATGATAGATTTAAAACACGAGGTACAAAAAAGAGGATTTACTGTTGCACATATTAAAACAGATTCAATAAAAATACCAAATGCTACTAAAGAAATTATAGACTTTGTTATGGATTTCGGTAAAAAATATGGATATACTTTTGAACATGAGGCTACATACGATAGAATGTGTTTAGTTAATGATGCAGTTTATATTTGTAAGTATAAAGATGGTAAGAAAGCAGGTAAGTGGGATGCAACTGGTACGCAATTTCAAATTCCTTATGTATTTAAAACATTGTTCAGTAAAGAACCTATCAAATTTGATGATATGTGTGAAACAAAATCTGTAACTTCTTTTTTATATTTAGATATGAATGAAAATTTACCAGATGTAACTGAGTATGAAAAAGAGTTAACTAAACTAGAACAACAATTTAAGAAAGAACAAATATCTGAAGCTGAGTTCAACACATTAAGTGAACAACTTATGCGTCGTATTGACGAAGGACATGATTATCAATTTGTTGGTAGAGTTGGTAATTTCTGTCCTATATTACCTGGACATGGTGGAGGATTATTGGTTCGAGAAAAAGATGGTAAATATTATTCTGCTACAGGCGCTAAAGGTTATAGATGGTTAGAATCAGAAATAGTTAGGGGTACTAACGAAGAATATATTGATAAATCATATTATAATAAATTAGTAGATGAAGCAGTAGCTACCATCGAACAATATGGAGATTTTGAAATGTTTGTTTCAGATGATCCATATTCCTAAAGTAGAAAAGACTGTCATGGGTGGGTATGAAAAATATCCTCCATGCGGTGACCCACATTATGAAACATGTTGGGATTGTCCAAAATTTGATATGGACGAATGCAAATTAGGATATAACTTATCTAAATATATTATTCATAATAAAAATTGAAAGGAGAAATTAAAATGAATATTAGTTTTGAAAGAGGTATTTTACAAATTGAGGATGCAAGGATTATTTATAGAAATTTTGCTGGTATAGGAAGTAAATATAATAGAGAAGGAGATAGAAATTTTGCAGTTATAATTCCAAATCAAGAAATTGCAGACGAATTAATAGCTGATGGATGGGCTGTTAAAATTAAACCGCCAAGAGATGAAGATGAATCACCATTTATGTATTTACCAGTTAAAGTAAAATTTAATAACAGAGGACCTGCTGCATATGTTAAGTCAGGAAATTCAGTACAAAGATTAAATAAAGACACAATCGGTATGTTAGATGAGATTGATATTCAATCTGTTGATATGGATATTAGAGGATACGATTGGGAAGTTAATGATAAGACAGGTAGAAGTGCATATTTACAAGCTATTAATGTTATTCAAAATATTGATAGATTCGGTGCTCAATACCAAGCACAAGAATTACCATTTTAGGATGTGATATTTATGAAAGAAGCAAGATATTTAAAAGAAACTTATATTGATGAGTATCACACTTTAACACAATCTATACTAATTGATTTAGTATTAGATAAAGAAAGTAATGGAAATCACAGTAGGAGTTTACGTCTTACTGTGAATCCAAATTTATATTTATATAAAACTGAATATTTAGATATTAATATGGAGGTAATTGAAAAATG
>ENA-ORSK01000225-ORSK01000225.1-human-gut-metagenome-genome-assembly--contig:-NODE-225-length-60163-cov-7.325048_pt1 | contig 60163 bp, 58 predicted proteins | sample MGYA00242192_ERZ509159 | MGnify/ENA primary metagenome ERZ509159 (study PRJEB26280, sample SAMEA2338663) | human gut metagenome | biome: human gut; feature: human-associated habitat; material: faeces...
GCCGGTACAGCTTACCTACCCTATGGCAATTACAGGGAATACCTCGGAGCATCAACAAATGAACGACAACAGTATTGTTGTGTGGACAGATTGGCAAACGAAAGCAGGAGATTCTGTGATCGTTCCGATAAGAATTGATGTATCTGGCAGAATTGGTGTGTACAATAACATCGCGTATAACTCTGAGTATGCTGCTAATCTGCTTCGGGATGGAAATATTCTGTATACCAGAAATGGAAAAAACATCCAAGAGCTTCTATCGCAACGGCGAGAAGTGCCGCAGGTGATTCGCTCGGATGTTTCTTCTAGGAATAGTGTAGCAGACGCATCTGACGTTGTCAAGTTTTCCGCGAAAGATCCTGTGGAGAAAAAGGGCACGCTGCTTGCCATCCACAACCTGACGGAAGAGAAGCTGAAGAAGTTCCTCGCGCTGGACGGCGCGCCCATGCCCAGCATCGCGGTCACGCGGTCTGACGTGGAGCACAGCAACTTCGGCGACATCTCCCTGATCTTCGACAAATCGACCATTGACCCGAAAGCGAGCCGGAAGAACGCGCAAGCGTAAGATAGTCCAGCCCCACGTCTTTCAGAAATTTGAGACGGGCGTTTATTTCCTTCAACACCATGCGGGCGATGAGCGTCTTTGTTTCGTCAATGCGCAGATTTTCAAAGAAAGCGGCGCACTCCTCGACGCTCATCTGCGTCAGCTCATAAATGTTTTTGCCGCCGATTTTTACCGACAGCACTTCCTTTTTGAGTCTCTTTCCGTGACAGGTCGGGCACTCCCTGTCCACCATATAGTTTTCGTATTCCCGTCTGACCGTATCGCTTGTCGACTCGTTGTAGCGACGCTCCAACGTCGGGATAAGCCCGTGCCAATGCTTTGTGTACTGTCCCTCGAAGCTGCGCGTCTGATACTCTATCGAGAGCGGCTCTCCGTCGTTTCCCCACAGCAGGATACGCATGATTTCGTCGGGAAGCTCTTTGACCGGAGCGTTAAGGTCAAAGCCGTAGCGCTTAGCCAAGGCCTTGAAATAAAGCTGCATGACTCCGCCGTCCAGATTGAACCCCATAAGCTTGACCGCGCCGCCCGAAAGCGACTTGGTTTTGTCGGGTATGACAAGGTCGGGCTCAAACTCCCGCTTGAACCCCAGCCCCGTGCAGTCGGGGCACGCCCCGAACGGACTGTTGAAGGAGAACATTCTCGGCTCCAACTCCTCGAGTGTCACGCCGCAGTCGGGACAGGACAGCTTTTCGGAGTACATGGTTTCCGAGTCCTCCGTCTTGACAACGACAAGCCCCTCCGCCAATTTAAGCGCGGTTTCCAGACTGTCGTAAAGCCTTTGGAACATATCCTCCTTGACGGACAGTCTGTCCACAACGACGCTAATCGTATGCTTGTATGTCTTTTCGAGCTTTATTTCCTCTTCGAGCAAACGCTGCTCTCCGTCCACGTTGACGCGCACGAAGCCCTGCTTTTTAAGGCTTTCAAAAAGCTTCTGAAACTCGCCCTTGCGTCCCCTGACAACGGGGGCAAGGATTTGAATTTTCGCGCCCTGACCGAGACCTGCCACCTTGTCGGCAATTTGGTCCACCGTCTGACGCTTTATTTCCTTTCCGCAGTTGGGGCAATAAGGCGTGCCCACCCTTGCGTACAGCAAACGGAGATAGTCGTAAATTTCAGTAACAGTGCCCACCGTGCTGCGGGGATTTGACGATGTGGTTTTTTGGTCTATGGAGATTGCGGGAGAAAGTCCCTCGATGCTTTCCACGTCGGGCTTGTCCATCTGACCGAGAAACTGCCTTGCGTAAGCCGACAGGCTTTCGATGTAGCGGCGTTGTCCCTCCGCGAAAATAGTGTCGAAGGCAAGACTGCTTTTTCCGCTTCCCGATATGCCGGTAAACAGCACCAGCTTGTCGCGCGGTATAGTCAGGTCTATGCCTTTCAGATTGTTTTCCTTTGCGTTTTTGATAATAATTTCGTTTTTCATAAATTGCCGAATCAGCCTGTTCTGCCCGTTTTTTTGGTTTTGAGCGCATTTAGACGCTTTTCAAGCTTTGCGACCTGCTCTCTCAGCTCTATCGCCTTTTCAAAATCCAGACGGGAAGCGCACTCCTTCATCAACGCGGTCAGTCTCTCTATCTCCGCCTTGATATCCTTTTCTCCGACGGCGTTTTCTTTTTTCGTGATTTCAAGAGTGTTCTTTACGTCGTGGACGATGGTTTTCGGCACTATTCCGTGCCTTTTGTTGTAGTCGTCCTGAATGGCTCTGCGCCTGTTTGTCTCGTCGATGGCTCTGCGCATACTTCCCGTAACGACGTCGGCGTACATGATAACCCGACCTCTGTCGTTTCTCGCCGCGCGTCCCACCGTCTGAATCAGAGAGCTTTCGCTGCGCAAAAATCCCTCCTTGTCCGCGTCGAGTATGCACACAAGCTCGACCGTAGGCAGGTCAAGTCCCTCGCGCAGCAGATTTATTCCCACAAGCACGTCAAACTCGTCGTTTTTGAGTCCGCTTATTATGTCCACCCTTTCCAAAGTATCTATGTCGCTGTGCAGATATCTGACGCGCACGTCCCGCTGCGTCATGTAGTCGGTCAGCGACTCAGCCATGCGCTTTGTCAGTGTGGTGACCAGCACCTTGCCGCCGTGCTCCACCGTCTTTGCGATTTCTCCGAACAGATGGTCTATCTGCCCCTCGACGGGATGAAGCTCGATTTTCGGGTCGAGCAGTCCCGTCGGACGGATGATTTGCTCCGCCACGTTGTCCGCGCGGGAAAGCTCGTACTCGGCAGGCGTGGCGGAAACGCATATCATCTGCCCTACTCTTGCGTCGAACTCCCCGAAGGTCAACGGACGGTTGTCAAACGCGCTTTTCATGCGGAAGCCGTAATTCACGAGATTTTCCTTTCGCGCTCTGTCTCCGTTGTACATACCGCGTATCTGCGGCAGCGTCATATGGCTTTCGTCGACAAAGGTAATGAAATCCTCAGGGAAATAATCTAAAAGAGTGTAAGGCGGCTGACCGGGGCTGCGGCCGTCGAAATAGCGCGAATAGTTTTCTATTCCGCTGCAAAAGCCCATTTCTTTGAGCATTTCTATGTCGTAAGAAGCGCGCTGCTTCAAACGGTACGCCTCTATCGCCTTGCCCCGCTTTTCCAACGCGGCGGTTTCGTCCAGCATATCCCGCCTTATGTTTTCAATGGATTTTTCCATTGTAAGGCCGTTGACCACATAGTGGCTCGCAGGGAAAATAAAGCAATGCAGAAGCGTTGCAAGCGTCCTTCCGCTGACAGCCTCGATTTCGCTGATTTTTTCTATTTCGTCGCCGAAGAACTCTACCCGTATGCACTTGTCGGAGCTGTATGAGGGAAAAATTTCCAGCACGTCCCCCCGCACCCGAAAAGTGCCGCGGTGAAAATCGATGTCGTTGCGCTGATATTGAATTTCAACCAGCTTTTTGACAACCGCGTCGCGGTCTGCGACGTCGCCCGGACGCAAAGACAAGCTCATCTGATAATACTCGCCCGGAGCGCCCAGACCGTAAATGCAGGAAACGCTTGCGACTACAAGCGTGTCCCTCCTCTCGAAAAGCGAACAGGTTGCCGAGTGACGCAGCTTGTCGATTTCGTCGTTTATGCTCATTTCCTTTTCGATGTAAAGGTCGCGCGAGGGTATATAGGACTCGGGCATATAATAATCGTAATAGGAAACGAAAAACTCCACCCTGTTGTAAGGGAAAAACTCCCTGAATTCGTTGCACAGCTGTGCGGCAAGCGTCTTGTTGTGACAAATCACCAATGCGGGACGGTTTGTTTCGGCAATAATATTCGCCATAGTAAAAGTCTTTCCGCTGCCGGTGACGCCCCTGAGCACCTGTGTGCGCAGACCGTTTTCCAGACCCTCGGAAAGGCTTTTTATTGCCTGCGGTTGGTCCCCCGTAGGCTTGTATTTGCTTACAAGCTTGAAATCCATAGTTCTGTTTCCGTAAAAACTCAGGCTCCCCCGCTGTTTAGGTGGTAAAGAATGTTCAGTCCCTCCAAGGAAAGCTCGCGGTCCATGATGTCGAACAGAGAGTCGTTGACCTCGTGAACAAGCTCGCTCAAGCCTCCCGTGGCGATGACCTTCAAATCGGGGAGTCCCGTTTCTTTTTTTATGCGCTTTATTATATATTCCACCTGCCCCGCCATGCCGCACACTATGCCGCTCTGAATGGCTTTGACGGTGCTTGCGTTGATGACCTTTTGCGGAGGCTTCAGCTCCACCTCGGGCAGTCTTGCGGTGGAGTTTGCCAACGCTTTGACCGCCGTCTTTATGCCTACCGTTATGCAGCCGCCCACAAACTCGTTTTTTTCGTTGACCACGTTGAAGGTGGTCGCCGTTCCGAAATCTATTAGCACAAAGGGCGCGCCGTATTTTTTAGCGGCGGCGACGCAGTTAATCAGTCTGTCGCTGCCAAGCTCCTTGGGATTTTCATACTTTACGTTAAGCCCCGTTTTTATGCCCGCGCCCACCACTATGGGAATGACGTCGAGATAAAATTCCATCATGTGCATGATGGTATAATTCAGTTGGGGAATAACGCTGCTGATAATCCCTCCCGTAATGCTGTCCGCGTCTATGCCCGCGGCAAAAAACAGCTGCTTCAAGATTGAGCCGTGCTCGTCGGAGGTGCGGTGCACGTCCGTGGAAATACGCCAGCTTTTTACCAGTCTGTCTTTGTCGAACAATCCTATTTTGATGTTGGTGTTGCCGATATCGGCGGCGATAATCATAAAGTATCTCCGTTTGCGATTGTTTTAAGCAGTCGTCTGTATTTCGTTCTTTTGCGTTTCCGCAACCCTTTCCTTTTGCCTGTCGGCTTCTATGCCCAGTCTGAGTCCGCGTCTGACGCCCAGCACAATCTGAGGCACCGCCAGAAGGGAAATGAGATACTCGGGCAGAATATTGGTAAACAGCACCGTTTTGATTATTGCCAGAAGTCCCGTATACTCCTGACCGAGAAATCTTTTACACAGATTCGTGGCAGTCAAAAAAAGCACGGTGTTTACAACAAGTCCGACGAAAATGCCCGCCGTCATGGCTCCCGTCTGTCTCCACCATCTTTGCTGCTTTGTCGCGGAAAGAAATTTATCTTCCTTGGTGCATTTTTTGACCAGCCACAGCACCAGCCTGTACACCGCAAAGCACGAAATGCCTACGAACAGTCGCGGAACAAGCGAAACCAGCGGGTTGATTGCAATAGCCTCGCCGAAAATCATCGCCTTCACCCAGGACGCCAGCCCGAACACGGCTCCCGCCGCAAAGCCCATGAGCCAATCGTTCATGACCAGACAAAAAGAAAATGTAGCAATGAGCACCACCACCGCCATCGATATAGGCAAAAAAGAACTTAACGCCTTGTCGATGAACATCGCGACGAAGATTGTCGCCGCCATAATGCCGTACATTGCCACGTAAAAGGATTTTTTGGACCTGTCTGCCATTTTTGTTCTCCGTTCTGCGCCGCTCGGGTCGCAGACTTCTTTTTTGTCAAAAAAGATAAAACATAGTATCGCTCGGACACTCCGATACGACCTGAAAGTATATTACCACCAAAAAAGAAAAAATACAATAATCAAAAACAATTTTTCGCAAAAAACCCGAAACAAATTCATATTTTCCGCCGCCAAAGAAAAAAGGCGGAGTTTTCTCCGCCTTTTCGGCTATGTTTACATGCAGCCCTTGCCGAAACGAATGCCGCCGCAGCAATAAAGCAGCGCAAGCATCAGAATCAGGCAGCAAGGATTTACGCACAGGCTGAAGCTCTTGTTTTTGCCGCAGCAGCAGCAAAGAAACAGAACGATAAGTATAATCCATGTGCAGTTGCAGCCGCCGCCGCAGCCGTTTACGCCTGCATCCTCGTTGGGGCAACCGCCGCCGAACAACCCGTTGAACATTTTTTTACCTCCTCTGACAATTATCTTGGTAAAGCCGTTTGGGCTTACAATTCACAATATGGAAATAAGCAAAATTGTGTTACCTAAAAGAAATAAAAAAAGAGCGGACTTTCGTTCCGCTCTTTGAAGCCTAATATATCAGCCGCCTATTTCCACGCCGCCGCACTCCATGCCGTAAGCGTGCTTTGCCTCCGTGGGGTCGAAACGGCGGTTGAAGTCGCCCGCCTTGAACGCGGCGCCGATGACGTCGATTTTGCTTATCGACACCTCGTAAGCCACCTTGGTAACGAGAACCTCCTCGGAAATTTTCTTCTGATACTCCCTGCTTTGAAGTCTGCCCGTTATCTCAATCTCCTCGCCCACCGACAGATATTTGGCGAACCTCGCGTTGCGTCCCCATGCGATTGCGGGTATGTAGTCGCTCTTGTTGTAAGCGCGGTTCACAGCCAAAAGAATATCGCATATTTCGCGGTTGAAGGGAGTCGTGCGGAACACGGGAGGCTTGCACAAAAAGCCGTGCAGCTCTATTGCGTTGGGAGTGGAAGCTCTGTCCGCGTCGTATATATCGCGTACAAAAACATTAAGCATAAGTCTGCTTTTGTCCTCCACAAGCTTGTTGTAGCTGCGAAGCTGCCCCACAACCGTCACGTTTTTGCCCACCTTGACCTCGCAGCAAAGAAGCAGTCTTTCGCTGACCACGACGGGCAGCGTGTCCGCCATGTCGCTCAGTCGTTTGACTTCCAGCGAAAATTCGTAAAACGCCTCGCCGTAAATTTCATGCGAATATCTCGGCTCGCTAGATATTCTCCCTGTCAGCGTCACCCGGTTTGTCGGGCTGGCGTTGGTGTTGTCGTACATAAAAAGAAATCCTCCTTAATGTGTGTTGAAAATTTTTCAAATTGTTTATCAGTTCAGGAAACAGGAGCGTTAAGTATCTGCTTCCCTGCATGATCGATATAGAAATCCTTATAATAAATGAGGCTGTCGACGGTGACGAATTCAAGTCCCTTCGCCTTCAACGCCTCAAATATTATCGGAAGCGCCTCCACTATATGCTCGCTGTTGTTGTGACACAGTATAATCGAGCCGCTTTTTGCCTTTTGTACTCTGTTGGCAAGCTCAACCGCGCTGATTCCCTTCCAATCCAACGAATCCACATCCCATTGTATTGTGGACAGCCCCATGCCTTCGGCAACCTCCAAAAGCCTGTTGCTGTAATCTCCGAAGGGCGCGCGGAAAAGCTTGACCTCTTTTCCCGTCAGGTCGGTGATTTTTTTCATGCTGCTTGACAGCTCTTGGGTGATTTTTTCGGCGGAAAGACTGCCCATTTTGGGATGCGTCTCGCTGTGCGTGCCGATTGTGTGCCCCATTTCATCGATTTTTTTCACCATATCGGGATAATTGTCTATCCAGAATCCGACAAGAAAAAAAGTCGCTTTTACGCCGTAACGATGACAAACGTCCAGAATTTTCTGCGTTTTGTCCGCTCCCCATGCCGCGTCGAAAGTAATCGCGACCTTGTTGTCGCTCCTGTCCACGCAATAAATGGGAATTTTTCTGCTGTTTACCGCTGCCGCAAAAGGTTGAAAGTTAAATCCTGCCAAAAGCGCTATGGAAGCAATCAGGCACAAAGTGTAAGCGCAAATTTTCAGTATTTTTACCTTGGAGAAATTAAATTTATCCTTTAAACGAAACTTTTTATCCAAAAAAACTACCCTCCCATTATAACACCCGCGCAACGAAAAAACTACCTATATTCTTGAAATATTTGTGATTTGTCAATCGTTTTTTAGTAACTTTTCCAAATTTTCTAAAAAATTTTTTGTTACGACCGTTCGGGGCAGAGAAAAAGCCCCCTCTGGCGGGAGCCTGACCTTGAAAATGACATTGATGTGCCCTTGTCCCCTCGCCCGCGCATGATTGCGGGCAGCAAAAAACTCCCCTGCCTGCTATAAGCAGAGGTTTCATGCCGTTATCGGCAGTTATGCAGCTTTCCGTCTGATGAACCGCACCCGCGGGCTGTCGGTTTGCCCCGCTTTTAGAACAGTCATAAGCTCTGCTCTCTTTTGCAGCGGCGTAAACCACACTCTTTTCCCCTCTATGTTCCGCAATGAGGAGTGCGGGCGGTTGTTGTACCTGATGTTCCATTCCTGCATTTTTTCTTTGAGCTCGTCATAGGTCTCAAAGGTTAAAGTCCTGTAAAAGTTCTCTCCGTCGGTGCGGTGTGATCTCTCCACTTTTCCGTTGTGGCGGGGCGTATAAGGGCGGATAAGCTGATGTTTGATCCGCAGCTTGCCGAGAAGCTCATCCAAGATGTGTACTTTTTTGCACCCCTTGCTGTTCGTAAACTCGCCGCCGTTGTCCGTCTGAATGATGTGCGGAAGATACCCGAAGTACACTATCGCACGTTTCACGAAGTCCGCCGTCGCCCGCGCCGACACCTCGGTATAAGGGTATAAAAACCGCTCGCGCGTCGTTTCGTCAATCATTGTGTACTGATAGAATCTCGCGCCGCTTGCCTCATAGCGTTCTTGCGCGGCACCCCTGAAACACTCTTTGGGGACATATTTCACGTCCATTTGCATTTTGATACCGAACATTTCGGGCGTTTCATACGGTTGCGGCTCGTACTTTTCGAGCTGCTCTTTCGGTCGAATGCCGCTCTTGACGACATATCGGTAAAAGCCGTAGTACGTCCTCGAATAGGCGTACTTTTGCCGTAAAATGCCGAGAGCCTCCGCATAACTGATGTTCGGCTGCTCCTCAAAGAGCTTTCGTATGTATTCCTGCTCCTCTTTGGTGTGTGCGTTCGGGTGTGGAGTATGCGGACGGCTTGACTTGTTCTGCAAACTCTCCCGCGTGCCGTCGTACCGCTTTTTCCAGCGATACAACGTCTGCTCCGTGCATTTCACTTTCCTTGCCACGCAGAGAACGTCCTCGTGGTCTCCGAGCCACATTTTGAGAGCTCGCTCTTTTTCTCGAATGGTGAATCTTACTCCCCTGCTCATCTTTCGTTCCTCCTCTCGTGTAAAGTGTCTTTCTGTTATAGCACACTTTTCAGCCGATTTCAAGCATTTATCGAAAGTCCTCAATGCGTGCAGGCACGTTCTCGGTAAAACCGAGAAAAAAATTTTTCAAAAAAAAGAAAACTGACCGACTGACCGACATTCTCCCCCTGTAACCCCCTCATAGCTTGTAGTCTGTCAGTCAGTATGATCTTTCTTTTATATTTCTCTTTCTATTTGATTTTGATTTTATTTTATTTTTATTTGCATAATTTTGCATTGCATTTGCAGAGCAAACCGTATGCACGAGCTTTGCATTTACTATGCACTTGCATTGCATTTGCATACAGCTTGCATAGGTAAAAAACCGCCCTTTCGAGCGGCTTTTTATACCCATGTTTTACTCCTTTTGGGCGGCAGTTTCCTCCGCGTTCTGAACGATGAACTCCCTCTCGTCGATGACCTCCGAGGCAAGCACGAGGGGCTTTTTAATCGGGTTTTCCTCGACGTAGTGAATGAGCTGCCGCATGAGATCGGCTTGGTCGTTCATGTAGTTTACAGTATCGACGACGATGTTGTTGTAGCCGCTCTGATACCCCGTAAAGCCGTTCAGGACAATCGGAAACAGCTTTAATATACACTCCGCGAAAGTCCCCCATGTGAGGTCAGATTTCGGATTCAGAGTTATGCCTACCATTAGAACGGCGACGGCGAACGTGGAAACGAACTTCCACACATAACCGATTCTGCGTTTCTTTGAGGGCTCCATTCCGAGGGGGCTCCTGTGCAGCGTGCCTCTTCCGCGCTTCAAGATCATCTCGGGGGTGAGCTTGATCGGCTTGATGTTATTCGCGCAAACAATCGCCTCCACCTGCGATTTTGAAAGGATCGTAATCTGCTCCAACTCCGCCTTGTCCTTTCCGACATACCTCTCCTGATAAACAGAAAAGTCTATGCCGACCTCCGTCAGAATGGAATTGCGCGTGTTCCGAAGCTCCTCCTCGACGTAGTAACGGCAAAATTCAGGCAGCCTGCCTTGCATTTTCTTCTCGATGATCTCATCTTTCAAATCGTCGTACAGCTTCTTTGCGGACAAATATGTTTCGCTTTTCCGTCCCGCGCGAATGCCGTTCCCCGATCCGTTGATGTACATCGCATACGCGCAAAACATGAACACGAAGAAAGCCAAGCCGAGCACCGTCCAATCGAGCGCGGTCATGACCGTAATATCTGTCGTGGAGACGACGATTGCAACGAAGATGATGAACGTGCCAACGGCGGTGCCAAAGTAATTCATAACGCCGCGAACGATTCGCTTTTTCTTTGCCGTTGTTTGCTCGATAACCTCTCCGAGGCTGCGCGATCTTTCTTCCCTGTCGCGCACAGACTCATTTTGTTTAATAGGCTCCATTAAGGACTACCTCCCGCGTTTCCGTTTCCACCGCCGTTGTTTTTCGGCGGATCGAAATGATCTCCGAGCTTATACAGCCCCGCCCCTATGACGTTTGCCAACGCTCCGATTATGCAAATCACAATAATCTCGTCTATAATTGCCCGCAGCGCAATGAGTGCAACGAGAATGATACACCACATCACCCATGCGGACGGAGACTTGAAATACGCCTTGATCTGCTTAAAGAACGGTATCAGGGATAAGAACGCAAACAACACAAATAAGCCCGAGATTGTCGCCTCTGCGCTCCTATCCACCCATACGGGGAATTGCGATATTGTTGCTGCAAGCGGAGCTCCTACATCGAGAACAAGCGCGGAGATTTTGCATATCTTCCCTTTCGTTGTTCTTTGCATAGCCTTACTCCTCCGCGTCGCCGCTCTCCTCTGCCGCAGGCTCCGTCTCGGCGGGCTCGACAATCTCTTTGAGCTTGTCCTCGTCCCCGACAAGTTTCAGAACGTCTGCGTATTTCAGATTAACAAGGTCTTTTACGCCCTGCGGAATATTTTTCGAGTTCGCATAGACCGTTGTCATGATTTCAAGGATCGCCTTTGTTTGCGCGAACGCGGCGATCATGGTCTTGTGCCGCTCCTGCTCCGTCGCGTCGAAGTTATTGAGAGCTTTCTCAAAGCGGTTATATCCCTCAATGAGCTCGTTCGTTACGCTGACAACATTCCTCTGCGACGTTTCCGTGTTCGTTACGCCGTCCTTGACCGTCAGAACGTCCGCTCCGATAGCGGCGAGCTTCTTTTTCTGCTTCACCTTTTGCGCGATTAGGAAACCGACGAGAACGATGTCGCCGACGACTGTTAAAATTTCTGCGACGTTCGCCTGCACCCATTCCCATATCCTGCCAAAGAAAGTAGGCTCACCCTCGGGAACATTGTCTCCCTCGGGAACTTCCTGCACGATTTCCGTTTCCTCTTGCGGCAGTTCTTCCGCATGAGCGACCGCGGGCGATCCCGCCGCAATAAGGCACACGGTAACGCATAAAACGAACACGAGAACGGCGCAAAGCACGCAGCGGAAAAGCAGCTTTTTCGACTTAATCATTGCTGATACCTCCTATATGATGTCGTACCCTTCAAGCAGCTTGTTGAGTTTTGTTTCAAGCTCCGCGTATTTGTCCGAGAGTTCTCTGTTCGCCGCCGCAAGGTCTGAAACGTCCTCTTGCAGCTCCGCGATTTTCTTTTGCATATCCATGTCATCGGGATAAACGAGCACGCCCCCACACTCTTTGATATGCCGCGCGTAAAAGCCCTCGCAGAACCACCTCTGCGCCCGCACGGAGCCGTCAAGCACGGCGACCGTAACTTTCATCGAGCCGTCCAGCCAATCGCTCTCAATGCCGCACAGACCGTCAGAAAGAGCCCTGTACGCGCTCTCGCCGTCGCTGCGTTCAAAGATAGCCGTTGCCTTATCGGGCGCGCCCGTGAAAGAGATGTACAGCATATCGCCGATGAGCTCGGGAGCTCTCGTCATAATCACCCCGTTGTTGCTGTTGAGTAGTTTGTATTCCATTTTCATCTCCCTGCTCCTTTTTGAACTGTTTGTCGTTTTTCAGCATTCAGCCATGCTGCGGACAAGCGGCGAACTTCGGCTGTTCGCTCGCAAAGACTTTTCTTTGCTTCTTCGTCGCACAGACTATCAAGTAGCCCCGCAAGGACGCGGCAGCCGACGATTGCCTCGCGCTGAAAGCGTTGCCGCTCCTCGCGTTCGGCGGCGTCCGACAACTTGCACTCATCGGCTCTGACAAGATTTTTGTAAATCTCTACCACGGTACCGACGACGAGCCCGTTCTCTTTTTGTTGTTCCGCGCAGGCACAAACAAGTGCTCGCGCCTTTGCGATTGACGCATTCATTGCATACCTCCTTAACCGTCAAATGCCGCCGTACTACCCGCGAATAAGCTGTCAAACAATGCGTCCGTGCTTAAAATCGTCCGATAGGCGTTGCATTGCTTCATGTGTCCTTTCCAAGAGGTGTACGATGTCCGTATATCCTCCATTTTCATCTTGCCTGCAACGAGCCACCGCTTGAAAGTCCGCAGTTTCCGCCTCATTTTCGTTATGCCTTTGCGGGCGGGCTTAACGATCACTTTCCCCGTTTCAGTCAGAATAAAGCGACGTTTCAAAAAGTTCAGCCCGCGGGACAGCTTGACGATCTGCGTTTTCTTTTCGTTGAGCTTTATCCCCAATTCGGCACAAAGGCGGCGGATCTCTTGCAGACAATGTTGCAGATGTTCTTTGCTCTCATGAACAAGATACCCGTCGTCCATGTACCGACCGTATGCCTGTATGCGCAGCTCCTCCTTGATGTAGTGGTCGAGCTTGTTTGGGTACATAAGCGCGGACACCTGCGAAATCTGACTGCCGAGCCCGAGCCCCACCTCGCCGAAATCGTCTATAAAGCCGTTCACGAGCCGCACTATGCGCGGATCGGAAAACGTCTTGCAGACCGTCGCCTTTAACGGCTCGTGCGCGATGTTGTCGAAATACTTTGAGAAATCGAACACCAACGCATAACCGTCCATACCGTGTTTTCGGAAATATCTTTGCAGATGACAAGTAAGCCTCCTTACCGCAAAATCTATTCCCTTATTTGCCATGCACGCTCCGTTGTCGTAAATAAACGACCTGCTGAACATGGGGACAAGCGCATTGTCGCACAAACACCGCTGCACGACTCGTTCGGAGATATGCACGCTTTTTATGTGCCGTTCCTTGCCGCGTTCCACGATGTCGAACTCATAGAAACCGCGGCTCTTATATGTACCGTTATGCAAAGAGCGGTAAATGTCGTTGACGTTTTGCAGCGCGTTCGCCTTAAATCGTTGCGTGCTCGCTTTCCAACCGACGCCAAGGCAGCACTTTCTGAATGCCGTGTAGAGATTATCGAAAGTAAACACCTTGTCAAAGTCTCCGTTTTTCGCCTCTTTCTGCCGCTTGCGCAGCAGGCGTTTCATTTTCCTGCGCTGATACCGCGCCTCATGCCGTTCTTTGCTGTTCATTTGACGTATTACCCCGTACAACCTGTTTATCGTCGTGGAGTTCCGATTGCCCGTAGTACCGACCATTAAACCGCTGTACCACGATAAGCGGCAATGCAAGAAGCGTCCGATCGACTACATCGGGGTATTTATTTATCCTTACGGAAAGGTCATGCGCCCCTTTTGCAAATACATTGATTTCACCGTAGAGGTTACTTTGTCGAGTATATCGTGTTGCAAAAGCCGAAAGACACGCCGCGCGTGTTGTTCGCGTTGTTGTTGTTGACGTTGCCTGTCGAGTTGAAGTTGCGAAAGTTCGTAGAGTTGCTGACATTCGGGGAACGCAGCCACCAGTTGTTCGCGGAACCGCACGACAATATTTACGGCGCATGACCTGCATTCATAGCAGAGCTTTGAAGCGCTCTTTGTCCTTGTTTCTCAACGCCGAAATCAGCTTTGCCTCGGACGTTATAAGGTCTATCCACTTCTGCCACACTCCGCTTTGAATCGGTTTGTTGTCTGCGGTACTTCGCACAAATTCGCGGGCGACGTCAAGCTGCGAGATGAGGCATTGCAACTCACAATTTGCCGCTATAAGGTAATTGCGCCGCACCTGCACCTCTGTCGCATTCGTCGGATAGACGCTGTTTGCGGCTTTGACGTTGTTATACACAGCCTTTGAGAGCGCAACGATGTCCTTTGTGATAAGGAACATAAACCGTTTTGGGAAGCGCGCACATTGACGTATGGTGTACACTTCAAGTTCCCTTGCAGTTTCAAGAAATTGCATTGCGCTTTCCCCGCGCTTTGATTTAAGTACCGACATTCCGTCTTACTCCTCCTCGGTTTCCTCGGGCTCCTCCTGTTTGATTGCGCTCCATACGCTCGTGTTTTGAATCACGATGTTTTCAAGCTCAATCGTAGGGCTTGCGCCGACGCCGAGATAAATGTCATCGCAGGTCTTGATGTTGCGCGCATACCACCCCGCGGGCGAGCCGTCGGGTTTATAGACGTAGTGCGCCGTATTCCCCTTGACGTGCAGACGGCTGTTTTCGGTATAGACCACACCGTCAAGCGCAGTTGCGATGAGCCCGTCCCCGCTTGACCGCGGCATGATCGGCGTGTTTTTGAATCCGTATGTCATGAGTTACCTCCTTGTTATTCTTTCCGCGCCCATACAAGGGCGCGGATATGCGCGATGATAGATTAAACGCAAAAGCCGACAGACACGCCGCGCGTGTAGTTCGCGACGCTGCCGCTGACGCTGCCTGTCGAGCTGAAGTTGCGAAAGTACGTAGAGTTGCTGATATGCGGGGAACGCAGCCACCAGCTGTTCGCGGAACCGCTGCCGTTAGATAAATACTTTATCCTGTCGGCAGCGACTGTACCGTCTTTAACTGTTTTCCAATATTCGTACTGTTCCCCCTCGTCTGCATATCCTGCCGATGTCGTACCGTCAACCTCGACTTCTGCAAGCAACCAAAGTTTGTCGGCAGACGTTGTAATGCTTGTGCTCTGACTTCCTGCCGTCGCTTTCTTATTGACCTGCTTAATCACGCCCTGCAAGTCGGACGGAAGCTGCGAGAGAAGCGTCGCCATTGTGGAGGTGCGCATTTCGCTCTCGTCCCAACCGCCTGCATTTGTTCCCGTAGCGTTCATGCGGTAGGTCGTTGCAAGCAGGTTTTTCATACCGATAGTCATGCCTGCCTTGCCGCCGCTCGTGAGGTCGTCGTGGTCGAAGCCAAGAATTACAAGTGTAACCTGCTCGCCCGTCGTAAGAGAGATCGTCTTTTCGTCGCCGACAGAGAAATATTTATCTGCGCTGCCGCTCTCTGACAGTGCAGCAATATCCGACCAGCTTGCTTTTTCAAAGCTAAAATCGGTCGAAAGCAGCGTGGGCAATGTTTTCCACGCCGTTGTTCCGTCGCCCGCTTTGATTATTTTATTTGTGGAATCGTACCCGAACACGCCCGCGCCGAGAACGGGGTTTTGGCTCTCCCATTCTGCGGCGGTTTTGACAATCGAGCTTGTCGTGCCCGTATCGCCCTTGTCGCCCTTGAAGTTCGCGGCGACGTTCCCACACGTTACGTTCGTGCCGCTTACCGCGGTGATTTTGCGCAGGTCTCCGTTCGGGAACACGACGCAATCTCCGACAAGCGGGACAAGTCCCGTCGGCGTAAGCGTCGATTTTGCAATGCTCGTGCCCGAGCTTGCCGTGGAATAGAATATCCCGCCGCCCTGCACGCGCCCAAGATTTACCTCTGACATAGTTGTACCTCCTTACTCGAACGTAGCGATGAGCTCGCCGTTCGCATTTACGGTGAACGTCGGCGTCTTGCCGTCCTCGCCCGTATCGCCTTTATCGCCCTTGTCCCCTTTGTCGCCTTTCGGAATAACAAAGTTGAGGACGACCGCCTGCGCCGTACCGCCGTTCGTTACCTGCGGCTGACTTCCCGCCGCACCCGATGTAGCCGTGCCGACCTGAATTGTGGCGGCGTCGCCCGTATCGCCTTTGTCCCCTTTGTCGCCCTTGTCGCCTTTGGGGATAGAGAAGTTCAAGACGGCGGCATTCGCGCTGCCCGCGTTTGTAACGGACGCCTGCGAGCCTGCGGCTCCCGTCGTTACCGTTCCGACCTGAACTGTTGCGGCAGTTCCCGCGTCGCCCTTGTCGCCCTTATCGCCCGTTTCACCCTTGACGCCCTGCGCGCCCGAAAAGTCCGTAACGAACGTATAGGCGGTCTCGCCTTTGACGTAGAGTTTTGCGTTGTCGGGATCCTCGACGTTGCTTGAAATCATGACGAAGCTGCCGACAGGAAGCCCGTCGTTTGCATATCCCGCATTCATTGCAGATACGCTTGCGTAGGTCTTTTTGATCTGAAAACCCTCGCCTTTTGCGCCGCGCAGGTTTCCTTTCAGCGTCCATTGCAGCCCGTCGTCCACGGGCGCATACTGATAGACGTTGCCGTTGCTCGTATTCAGGTACATATCGAGCTTGATAGGTGTATAGCCCGCGGAGGTCAGCGCGGAGGCGATGTCAACATTGCTGTCCGCCGTTCCCGTGTACCACATGGAGCCTTTTACTCGTCCCAAGTTAAGAGTTGTGCTTGGCATTTTGTGCCCTCCTTAAAAATTGATTTTTACGCTCAAATAGCCGAACTCATCAATGCCGTACTGTACATTATCGTCCGCAGCCGAGGCTTTGACCTGAATCAGATTGCCGTCCCTGATGACAAAACTGTAAACGTCGTCGCCCCGCGCACCGATTTTTCCGACGGAATAGAACACAGCCGTACTGCCGCTTGCAAAAGTGAGTGTAACCCTCGTCCACAAGTAACGCCCCTCTTGCACGGCAGGAATTGCCGACGACCACGCGCCCGTCGGCGCGGACGTCCCGCTCGTCCCCTCCTGATACTCAACCGCTGTTTCGGTGATCCTGTTGTTTTCGGCGGTCTCCGCCGCTTCTTTCGCTGCGTCTGCGGTTTCTTTTGTTTCGCTTATATCCAACGCAAAGGCATTGACGATTGCCTGCAATGAGCTCAAATTCTCCGCGGCGGCGGAGCCGTAAAGCTGCAAATACTCCGCGAACTTGCCGTCTTTGAAAGCGTCGCAGAGGTCTTGCAGGCTATACTCGCCCGACTCGTTGCTGTCGTCAAGCCCCGTAAGTATGAGCTTGATATACTCCGCCGCCTGATCCCCGCTCAATGCGTCCTGAATGGCGTTGATTTTGTCGGCGAGCAGCTTGCTCAACTGATCGAACCACAGTTTGAGCGCGGTCGGAGACAAGCCGCCGACGCCATAAGACGCCGCCGCGTTCGGTTTGTCCGCAAGCGAAACAACGCCTTTCGATTTCAGCTCCGCAGGAGTTATATTCGAGAGTTTTTTCAGACTCATGTATGTAGCCTCCTTTAATTTTTGAGCCGTCCGACAACACGATAGCGGAAAGAGACGTAGTACAGAGAAAACGGCTTCATGTATTCATCGGAATAGATGTAATACTGCTTTTCAACCCACTTTTTCTCCTTTTCCTTGATTGCGAACAGGCTTTGCTCCGTCGTATTGAACGTAAAGTCCGTGAAGTCCATGTCGTCGAACGAGAACAGGCTGCTGTTGATACGCGCGATCTGTTCATAAGCCTTTCGGTTTGTCCTGACCTTGATTTTCGCCGCGGACGAGCTCAACGATTTTGTCTTGATGACTGTCGATTTTTTTATCGTGCTTTTCGTGAGGTGCGGAATGTCGCAGCAGTCCATTTTCGTTGCGCACCCGCTGTAAATCGTCCGCTCGTCAAACGTATAATACTGCCTCGGAATCTCGCCCTGACTGTTCCGCATATCGAAGTTGAACGAACAGACGACGCCGTTCTCCGTGCCGAAAAAGATGTTGTCAAACATACTCTTGACGGTCGTTGCCTTGCGGAATACGCCGCCGATATGATTGCCCTTGCCCTCGCATAGATACGCCTCGTAGCCCGTCAAATCGCCCGTGAAAAAGTCATACACCTCGTGCACGGTGAAGTACACGCCGAGCGTATAGTTCTCGTCTCCGATCTGAACGGTAACGCCCTCGTCGAATACTTCCGTCGTCGCATTCCCGCTGTCGTCGGGCGCGTTTACGACCGTTCCCGTAAGGTCTTTCGTCTCGTTCGTATCGGCGTAATAAACGGCATTCGCAAGGCGTATGGGCAGCTCGACGATGTTGTCGTCGTTTCCGCAGGTGCAATACTTCGCGCCTTTCTTGCACTTTGTGCAATAATGCACGGACGCGCCTTGCAGCTCCTCGAAAACGGAGGTTGCATAGGTGTACTCGGGGTATTGCCCGTCGTACACGCCGACGCCCTCGATGTAATACCACTCATACTGCGGGACGCCGATGTCGTGCGTGTACCGCTGCCTGCTGTCTGCCATGAAGATGTTGCCGTCCACGAGCAGAAGCAGGTAACCGTTCCACTCCTCCAAGACAGCCGTCTCCAAGTTCATGTTGACGAGCTTTGCGTCGATGAGGCTTGATCTGTGCTCGACCGCGCGCTCATAGCGAACGGAGAGCTGACCGACGCCCTCGACGCCGAGGCGGGAAACGAACACGGGATCGTCCAAGAAGTTGATACAAGCACCGAGACAGCCCGATCCGCTCAACCCCTGTTGCGCGGGGTATATGCGCGGCTGTATGTCGTTGCCCGAATCTGTCGCCGTATGGAAATAGGTCAAGCCGTCCTGCTGCGTGTCGCCTTTCAGCACCATAAGCGTATCGGCAACGACCACCATGCCCGTAATGGGCGATATTCCCACGCCGTCCTGCATATAGTTCAGAACGCCGAAGTATGACGGATCGGCAAAGCCCGTACTGTTCCTGCCGCAGTAAAAAACGTGATTAGGATAGCTCGGGTTTCCCGAAAGAAACACGCGGTTATCGTAGATCGCCGCAAGCGTACACTCCGTGATGAGAGCCGCGATGTTGTCCGTCTCCTCCGTTACGCCCGAAACGCTCGTGTACGTCTTTTTCGCCGTTACCTCTATGCCCGCATAAAATTCGGGGTACATGACGTTCTCCGCGCCGTCCTCGCCCGCGACCTGCACGACGTCCTGCGGCTTTGCGGGCGCAGTCGTAAACTTGATAACGCCGTTTGCAAGGTCTGCCGTGTAGTCAGTTCCCGCCGATTTTACGACGCCGTACACCTTGACCTCGGACACCTCGTCGAGCAGGTTTTCGTTCAAATAGAAGTCCGTCGTCGTTCCGTCCGAGATAAACGTGTGTTTGAACTTCGGCTGCAACATATTCCGCTGTTCGTATTCGACACCGTTGTCGGCATTTGTACCGCTCGGAACGATGTTGATGTACGTCGTCGGGATATACGCACTATCCACTACCTTGTTGACCGTCTCACCGTCGTAGAAAAGGTAATTTTTCCCGTCGATGATGTACAGTCTGTTGTTGAAAATAAAGGACGCACTTCTGCGATTGTTCATATCGCTGTAAAGGGCGTCCTGCGTCTTGATGACACCCTCTTTATACGTCATCGTGAGACGCTCGCCCTCGGCAAGCACGCTGCTTGCATAGGTGAGCTCGCGCGTTTCGGGATCGTAGCTCATCGTAGGCGTCAGATCGTCGCCGCTGATAGTAGCGAGGGAGACGACCTCGACGATGTTTTCCGAAAGCGTCTGTTTGAACGTATGGGTGCCGTTTGTTGTCGAAGTCGGAGCAGGCACCTCGATTGTGTCTGTAAGAACGACGTTTACCGTGTTCGGGTAATTCGCCCACAGATACAGCTTGTTGCCCACGTGAATGAGCACGTCTGTAACGGTATTCCCCTCCGCGTCTTTGTGCGCAAAATTGAAAATACCGTAAATCTCGCTCGCCTCGGGCAGCACAACGCGCCGCCTGAAACCCGCGATAGTCTCGATTGCCTGCCCCTGCCCCGATTGATAGTCCTTGAACATATTGACCATGTAGGCAAGACGCCGCTCGTGTACTTGCGTGTGATCGCTTGAAAAGTCCACGCCGCGGAAATCGCCGTAATAACGATTATAGACGTCCTTTTCGGTCAATAGGTTTTTACTCGTTTTGTATGCCATGTTGCTTACCACCCGTTCACGTTTTTAATCAAAACGGGCGAGGTATCTTTGTGAGAGAGCACGATCTCCTGTACACGTTCCCTGTAAAGGATCATGTAGTATTCGGACTTCTCGGGCTCGTCCTCGATCCAAACATACGCAGCAACAAGTATCGGCATAAGCGAGCAGAGCTCATCATCAAGATCGAGCTCCTGCGTGTCCTCCGTCGTTGCGCCCGTATTTTCAATCGCGGTCGGTCGGTGCTCGTAAAGCACCTTGTACACTCCGCGCTTGTCATAGGGCAGCAGAATGATACTGTCGCCCTCCTGCTCGTAATTTTGATTGAGCAGGGTGTTTTCCTCCTCCTCTCTGATAGGCGGACTACACAGAGCCATGAAGTCGGAAACAAGTTTTTTCACGTCATACCGTGTATAAGCCTCGTATGCGGGAATGTCCGCCACTTCGCCGCCGTACAGATACTGATACAGCGCGACATTTTTCACGGAATACAGATACTCTCCCGCAAAACGCAACCGAATACGACCGCTTACAAACGCGCCCTGCTTTTTGATAAAACCCCTATACGGCACGAAAATCTGCTTTGATTGCAGCGGAATCTCGCCGAAAATACGCCATTCCCCCGTGTCCGTAATGTATTCTTCGAGATACAGAACACCGTTGCCGTCCGCCTCGAAGTAATACGCTTTTGCCCCCTCCGCCTCATAAGTAATATCCTCGATCTTCTCAATCGGCGAAAAGGTGTCCTGCCTTATCAGGTTTGCAAGCGGTTTGTGATTGATGAGGCAATGCCTTATTGCAGGTCTGACCTTGCAGACCTGCAATAGCGCACGGTTTGCCGCGAAATAAAACCTGTCGCTATCTTCGAGAGTGGTCTCAAACCCGAGCTGCGCAGTCTGTAAATAGAGTTCAGCTACGTTCATGACCTACCTCCCGCGGCACCTGTCTCAAAGCGCGGTTGCGTCGGAAAGGGACGTTGCGTTCACGGCGAGGGCAATGTGCTTCCATGTGTTGAAGCCGACACCGAAACGGCAGTACCCGTTCCAGAAGTAGTTGCGGGTGTGCTTGTCGATGTCGCTCGTGATGTCGAGCGGGACGCGGTTGTAGAACATATTGCCGAGCAGGTTTTCGTTTGCCTCTTTCGACATAACCATGAACCTGTCATCGGTCGTCTCCCACCCGTCAAGCACGACGAGCGTCCAGTTGCCGTACTGCGTGTTGATGTCGTTGTAGTCGCTGCCGACCGTGCGCTCGGAACCGATGACTTTCTTCATCATGTTTTCGAGCTTCGGGCGGTTGCAGGGAACGACCACGATGTCGGCGACGTACTCCATGACTTCGCCATTTTCGTCCTTGAAGTTCCTCACCTTGTTGGCGAGAACGCCGAGAGATTCTTCAAGCACGCCCGCGGAGCCCGTGATCTCGCCGTAGAAATAGTTGCTCTGCGTCTTGCCTTTCATCTTGTCGGTGAAATACGGGTGCGCTTTGTGGAACAAGGCGAGCTCGTCCGCACAGGTCAGATCGACCTTTGCCTTGTTGAACGTCATCGTCTTGTTCGTACCGTTGATGAGTGCCTGCGCCGCGATTTTGACGCGCGTATTGTAGTAGGCGCGGACGAACTTGCGGGGCTTGTTCTTCATATCTGCACCGATACCGAACTTCGCGTCGTCCGCCATTTTTCGGGTAATGGTGAACTCTTTGGCGAACTCGATGTGCTCGATAGTCTTTTTGAACGTGGGCTCCACGTTGTCGTTCTCTGCGCCCTGACCTTCCTGCTTGCTCATGAACGTAGAGAAATCAGATTCGCCCATGATCGTCTCGGCGTATCTGTTGGACTTCTCCACGTTGAAAAGGGTATCGAGAATGGTCTTGCGCTTCTCGCAGATGTTCGATTCGTTCTCGATGAGTGCTTTGATCGGGTGCTCGAACTTCCCGAACATGGGATCGTTCTTGCCCGACATTGCGCTGTAAATGAAATTCGACATTGTTGTCTGTACCTACCTTTATACGATTCTGACGACGATAATATCGCCTGCCGCCGCTGCACCGTTGAGGCTTTCAACCGTTACAACGCCGCTCGTGGTCGTCGCCGTTACCTGCAAGCCGTCCGTGTGCAGGGTTACTTTGCTGCCCTCAACGAGGCTCGTAGGAGCCGCCTGTACGGGCACCTCGTAGAGCTGATTCGGCTCCACGCGCGCAGCGGGAATGAGACGCTTTGCCGCGTCCGCCGCGCAGTCTGCCATAGCGATAAACTCGGGCTTTACCGTAGCCCCGCATTTCGTGAGCTTACCGTCCGTGAGAACGAGAGCCTCACCCATAACCACCGCCTCGTCCTCCGTTACTTCGTGGAAAACGGGCTCGGGCACGTTCATTCTCGCGTTCTCTATCTTGATGAGTTTGAACATAGAAAAATCTCCTTTTTATTTTTTTGCTGATTCTTTGTAGAGTTTGCCGATCTCCTTATCCGACAGATTCGGAAACAGGTCTCTCCACTCTTTGAGCTCCTTTTTTGAGATAGCGATCCCGTCATCTTTGGAGCCTGCGGGCACGGCAGATTTCAGATGAGCTTTCGTTTCGTTTAACGACTGCTGTTTCGTCGCTGCCGCGACCCTCTTGCGCACGCTGTCGGGGTTTGCCGCCGCATACGCTTCTTTCGGGGACAGTCCCAAGTCCCTAAACCTCCCGAACTTTGCGAGATTTTCGATCTCGCGGAGAGATTTCAGACCTCGGGTTTCGGGGAACTCGCGCTGTATCTCTGCAAAGTCAGACTGCATTTTCTTTTCAAATTCAGCCTGCTGATAGAGCTTTCTCGCAGCGTCCTCACGTTGACTCTCTGCCTTTTTCTTCCGATAATCGTCAAGCGACATATCGTCCGATTCGGCAGCCACCTTTTCGAGCCCCTCCAACACATTGTCCGACTTTACGCCCAGCTTGGCGAGCGTGTCCGCGCTTTGAGCTTTCAGGGCTTCATACTCTTTGCCCTGCGCTTCGAGCTTCTTTTGGAGAGCCTCGATCTGCGCGTCTTTCTCGTCCTTGCCCTCGGGTTTGGCTTCGGACTCTTTCGGCTCTTTGTCCTCGTCGTCGCCGTCATCGCCCTCGTCCTCGTCGTCCGTGTCGTCATCGGTATCGGCGGCGTCATCGTCGCCGTCCTCGTCCTGATCTTCGTCCTCGATTACGTTGGGGATAATGATATTCCCGTCGTCATCATACTCGAACTCGTCGTCCTTTTCGGTTTCGTCGTCAGTTTCCTCGCCCTGAACGCCGTCCTTTTTTTCTTCGTCGAGCTCGATATTTTGCTCTTTTCCCATGATCGTCTGTTCCTCCTTTCAAATTTTTGGGATAGATTACTTTTTGCCGCTCTTTTTCCCGCTCCGAAGATCGTTACCCTTTACGACCGTAGCCTTTGGCGAATCGGAGCCCACGGACTTGGGAGCCTTGATAATGCCGCCCTTGTTCGTGGCAAACCTGTTATCTCTGCTCGGTTTCATAAAAGCTGTCTCCTCCTTTTAAGAATTTTTGAGAAACAAAAAAGCCCTATTGCCGCTTTTGGCAAATAGGGCTCTGTCTCTCGGGACTTTGGCACAAAACAATGTTTACCGTGCAATCGCACAAGCTATTCAGTTTTCACGTTCCACAGCTTGCCGCACTTCCTGCACTTGAACGTCAACCCGTCAATCTTGCTGCTTTTATGCAAACCGACGCGGGCGAGCTTCTCTTTGCAATGAGGACAAACGATATGCGTAATATCAGATTTCACAGCAGGCGTTATGCTCAACATCTGTTTGTGCACCTCCTATTATCTATGATAACACAGATTAAACGCCGTTTAGTCGCAATTTATTTTTCAAAACGGGGGGCACTGCGTTTGCGTTGACATAAAAAAGAGGTCTGCACAGGAAAACCGTACAATCCTCTCTCTTTCGTCAAAACAGGTCAGAATGTGAGCCCGTTTTCAAATACATACAACATTTCTGTATATATGAGATTAAATTGCTGCTTTACGTATATTATATTTTCCTCCGTAATGGTGTAAGAATATGATTTATCCGTAGTATAATTATTCAATGTGAGGTCTATATTTTCGGAATAATTTATGTCAGTTGACTCAACTTTCAAATATCGTCCATCATCAAACGTAAACTTAAACTCAAAAATAAAATTTTCAAATCCCACCATAGGAGACCAATACCCATATAAGGCTAATGTTCTCCTTGTTCCGTCTGCCCAATAGTAGTCAGAGTTGATACTCATATACCCTGCTGAATCAAAAAGGTATATCGACTCGTATGAGTACGAAAGATTTTCGTTATTTATACCCTCATCTTGATCAATTAAAATATACCCCACAACACCGTCATCACCGACGGCACCTGTATAATCGGGGTTATTTTCCACTTTCTCAAAGAAATCTATGTATTCCTTTTCGGTTGGATTCATAAAATCTGTAAAATTATACAATGTATGTTGCGGTATTTGCGATAATTCGTTCTGAAAATTAAAAACAGAAACCGCTGCTTTTACCCATTCATCGTCCACTTTTATTTGTGCGGTTGTCAACCCGATAATTTGCAATTCATCGTTCAACAATATACCACCACTACTCCCCGATTCAAAATAACTCGTCGTCCCTATATACGACACTCCGTTTAGCTTATCAGGGAAATACGGCACTTCTGCAAGCTCAACTCCTCTATGTATTTCCATAAAAGGCGTGCCGTTTGGATAGCCTACCGAGAATGTAATTCCGCCAATCTCGTGATTTGTTGTAAAGTCAATTTGCTTATAATATGAGGAAATTGTTTCATATCCCTCAATTTTACCAATAAAAAAATCTTTATTTCGATTATTAACCGCCGCCTCGGATATTTGCAGCTTTGTTACAGAATCTCCCTGTTCGGCATTTGGTATCTCAAAATACGCATATGCGTAATATGCACCCTCCATGACATGACTATTTGTTATAAACCAACCATCCTGATTGATTACAACGCCCGAGCCAAGCATATAGGGTTGTTTCCCCAAAGTTTCGGTAACAATTTGGAACACGTTCCCCACAAAGTAGTCTTTGGGCGGTGTATATGTTTCGTCTATCGCCCCACATTCACACTTGCCGTCCACAAAATAATGCTCATGAGTCTCTCCGCAAGCTGAAAAAACGAGAAGCGAGCACATGAATAGAGCTGCAATAAAACACGCCCACACCCCTTTCTTTTCTCTCATTCTCATAGCATAGGCTCCTTTCCCTCTCGGGATAAAATTAAGGGCGACTCCAAAGAGGAGCCGCCCTGCATAGTTAAATGTACCCCTCTAATTGTTGCCACTCAATCACCAAATAATGGAGAATAAAGGATACACCTATGCCGAGATGTAGCCCTGTAACTCTATTTCGTTGTGTGGCATTATCAGTATAGCACATTCATCGAGAAATGGCAATAGTTTTGGCGAAGTACCGAAAAAATGCCTAAAAATCTCTGATAATTCTGCCGTTTCGGACAGTAAACCCGCATTTTTCGGCGAGCGCAGCCTTTTCAGCCTGTGTCCCGTTCAACTTCAAGATATACTGCAACAGTATGCGCTTTGCGCGTTTTGCCGTGTACCCTTTGTAATCGCCGTCCTGAATGGAATATCCGCGATAGCAAAGGATCAGCAGCCGTTCACCGTCCGAAAGGTTTTGTTTGAGCAAGTACTTGACCGTGTTCTTTTTCTTTGAGCCCGCAATCGTCTCGCCCTTTGAGTTCTTGTCCGACTCAATATCGGAAAGCCCCGCAAAAGCCACCGAAAGCCTGCTCATGTCTATCCATTCAGACAGCTCGCCTATCGTCGTGCGTTCGTCCACGCCCACCAAATCGGAGAGCGCGTCATAATAATATGCGTCGTACACCTGCTTTATGGCTTTTGCCTGCATTTCCTCCGAGAGTACGCTGAACGTGCCACTATTCACCATTTTTTCAATGTCTTTCATGGACTGCGCATAAATCGCTCTGAAACGGCTGTATTCTTCGTCCGTCAGCGGAATCTCTACTCCTCCATAGGTAATCGTGTCGCCTATGCTGCGGGGCAGCACGGAATAGCCTTTCGAGTACAGGTCAACGAACTTGTTGCGCACGGCGTCGCTCATGGTCGTATTCCCCATTCTCTCGCCGAAAATCATGCTCGTGAGCATGGCGATCATGTCCGTATCGTCGCTCTCAATCGCCTTGTTGAGGTCGGTTACATAGTTTTTCGCATAGAACGCCTCGTCGATTTTATACGCCGTCGTCGGACTGATCCGCTTTGTGAGCCCATAAAACACGTTGTAGAGGTTTCTCGTCGGAATACCTGTCAACTGCCCGAGTGCATACAAAAGGTTTTTGGTGCGGGCGGTCAGCTTTGAATTGCTCTCATCGCCCGAAACAAGGCTACCGACGGTATCGAACAGATTGACTGCGCTGTCGAGCAGGTCATTAAGGGCAGAGTAGGCATAGTTATCAACGGAATATCCCTCTGCAATGCGCGAATAAATATCACGCACGAGCGGAAGCCCGCCGAGCAAATTCCCCACAAAGTCCACAAGCACCTGCTGCGCCGCCGTTTCGTCATCGTCCTTGTCCTTGTTGTACAGCCAATTAAAGAGCTGCGCAATAGCTGCCATGAACAGCGCGGAAGTGGCAAGCGCGGTCAAAGACTTGCGTACATTTCTGCGCGCCGCCTTAATCTGCGTCTGCAAAGTGCTGCGGCTTTCCGTGTCTGTCGTCGTGCGCAATCTTGCTTTCAAAGCGGAAAGCTCGCCCACCGAGTCAATGACGCGCCCGATAACTTTCATGCTGTCCGCCGAGAACATTGTCAGCGTGCGCATGATTTCATTGCCCGAACGCATTGCAGCAGAGCGTTCCGTTGCGAGGGAGTTCTGCTGCGTTTCAAGGATAACCCGTTTAAGCAGCTTGCCCGCCTCTATCTTGTTTGCCTCGGTGCCGATTTTCGCCCCACCGTCCTTTTGCACCTGTACCTGACAAGCACCGAACAGGCGGCGGACAACAAACCTGTCCATTTTTCCGATAGGAGCCATGAGCACGTTTGAAATTCTGCCTACCTTGTCGAGAACACCCTGCGCCATAGCAGCCGTATTGTCCTGCGCGCGTAGCTTTGCAAGCGGGCAATAGGTATCAACGTCTTTCGCCGATACGGTCATACCGCGCGTAATGCTGCTTGCGTCAAGCAGGCTCGACGAGGCGAACAGGGACGAAAGCTGCGTTACCCACACTTTCGGGTTTGCGCCGAGTTGGAACTTTGCATAGCTGCCACGGATAAAGGACAAGACCGCCCGCCCCTCCGAAGAAACAGGAGAAATTCCCTGAATATCGGTGATGAGCTTTTTGAAATAGTCGTTTCCCTGTTTCCATACGTTCGCGCTCTCCGTCGATACGCTTACAGGCTTATTCGGAGTACCTGCAATATCCAAGTTGTAGAGCTTGTTATAGGTCTCAATGGCGGGCGAGATATACGCATACTGTACGACGCCGCGCACATGGCGGTTAAATACCACGTCGGCAGATTCTATAAAGAGCTCCTGCTTTGCCCCGCGCACCGTGTCCTTGTTAAACGAGGCGTTGCTGATTCTGTCGAGCTCCTGCTGCATTTCTGCGCTATCGACGTTCTTTGCGATATTCCCGCGTCTGATCGGGTAATAATAGTCCTCCGTGGCATTGGTGAAGCCGAGACGCTGTATATCGCGGTCTGCTTTGAGCCGCCCAGCCTCCTGATACCCTTTCTCCAAAATCGCTATGTACTCTTTGTCCGTTTCTGTCAATAGCTCTGCGATTCTTGCCTGTTCGTCCACGGCGGCGGCGCGGAGTTCGCTTTCCTCCGTAATGCCCTTTGCAAAGCCGTCCACGCGCACGCGCTGATCTTGTGCGTTCCAAAAGCCGAAGCCGTTTTCTGCAAGCCCCGCCTGCGCGTGCTGACGTTTGAGCGTCATATACAGGCTGATGAGCTGCATTCTCGGAATTTCCACGCCGCGGTATTGTAATGTTTCTTTGGTAGCCTGTGCGAGATACTTCTTGTTCTTTTTCAGGAACGCCTCGTATTCCTCCATGAGCTGCATTTTGGCAATTTCCGCGTCAATTTTGGAATCGCGCAGCTCGGTGAAAATCTCGGTATAGAAACCGCTCTCGTACCTATCCATGCGGCGCATAACTGACATGGGATCGCCGAAAGTCTGTAAGTATGAGGTACCCACCTTGCGCATAAACCAACTCGATTTTAGCTCCTCGTTCCTGTGCAGAATGTCGATATACCGCGTTGCTTCGGGTACAGCGTCAACCCACCTGCCCTGACGATATACTTTGTTGAAGTGCTCGACGTAGTTCGTAAAGTACGCCATGATATTGCGAATAGATTGCAATTCGCGTTTCGTATAGTTATTTGTTTTACCGTTCGCCACCTCGTCAAGCATATCGGCTATGCCCTGCTCATAGGTATCGGCAAGCAGCGGGTTGTCTTTTGTGTACCACGTCCGCAGGTCAGCCATGATTTTGCGCGTCCCCGCGATATTGAAGTTGCCCCTGAACTTGATTTTCCCGAGCTTTTCAATCGAGCTCCTGAAAATCTCGGTATCGTACTGCGTTGCATTCTGGAACGTGCCGAGTTTGAGGTCGCGCATTTTCTGCGCCTGATCCACAATGCTATTGATGAGCCTGTTGTTGGCGTTCGATTCACGCAGCCTCTGTTTGAGCTCGGCGATCTGTTTCGTGTATTTCTCGACGAGCTTTGCGTACTTCGACTTTCTGCCTTTCTGCTCGTAAGCGTTCAGAACGTCGCGGGCAATCTGCTGCCGCAGGTTTTTGATAGTCCGAGCGTCGCCGTATGTTGAGAGCATGACCTGTTCGGTGGCGTTGTTGACCGCCGCCCGTGCGTCCTCGTACATATCGACCATTTGCAGGAAACAATCAGCCTCGTTGATCGCGTCAAGGAAGATTCCCTCCTCCGCCAAAAGCTGCGGGAGCGTATCGGGAGCAATGCCGCCCTCTTTCGCGCCCCACACGAGGTTAATACTGTTTCTCTTATCAAACCTGTACTGTATCTCGTCCTGAATGTGCCGCAGGTCGATTCTGTGCATATACCGACGCAGAACAGACAGCTTACGCATTGCCTCGGAGACTTCCCCGTTGCTCTCCGCATACATATCCGTAAGGACGGTATGCTCAATCATGTAATCGGCGATACGCAGCGCAACGCCGCCGTGATACCCCTCTTTTACCGTGTTGAGCTTTTGGAACAGATAGTCTATGACCGCCTGCCGATCCTTTCCTCGCAGCTCGCCGTACATTCCGATGTCCTCGAACACGAGCCGCTCCTCAATGATAGAATTGATGACCTCCGCCGCCTCTGCTTTGGTATATACACGCATACCCGTATTGTTTGCAGCAAAGCGCGCTCTTTGTCCGACGGAATAATTGCCGCGCGTCTGCGCATTGCCGTCCTCGGAGCTGTCAAGGGCGAAACGCACCCCGCGTTCGCTCGTGAACTCGGAGAGCTGCGCCAAATACGCCGCGTTGATAGGTACAAGCGTTCCGACGGCAGCGGAGTTGTGGCTCGTGCGCGTTCTCACGCGCTGCGCGTCGGCGTCCCAAGATGAGAATGTCTGCCCTTTGAGCTTGTGCTCACCGTCCATAATGCGCGCGTCGTACCTGCTCAAAGAATTTTCCGTAAAGCGAATCGCCACAGCAACACGCTTTACTCCTGCTTTCGCAAGCGCAGCCATGCGGTGTCTGCCCTCGTGTCCGACAATACGCATGGTCTCATAGTCCACAGAGAGATACGGCGTCTGCGTCTCGTGTGAGAGCCTGTCAATATCGAGATTGCCCGCCTCGTCGTAAATCTGATTGCGGCGCGTCTGATTGACCGTCGTCGCTTTTACGAAGTCCGCGGGATTGATCCACGTCGCGTAAGCCTGTGTATAGCGCGGGTTTGTCGCCCCATAGCGTTCTATGAGGTCTGTCATACGCTCCGACGTCCACGCCGCTGTTTCATTTGAGCTATCGACGTTTACCACGCTGTCAGAGAGAGCGAAACGAATATCAGCGTCCCCTGTGGGCTGCTTGTTCGTCGTGAGCTTGATCTGATTTTCAAACCACGCGACATAGAATCTGTCGCCCGTATTGTCAAACCTTACCTCCACGCCGTCATAGCCCAACACATCGCGGATAGCCTCGTGCAGCTCGTTCGGATAATCTCTGTAAGCAACGTAATCACTGTCAAGCAAGCCTATCGAATTAAAATTCTTCGCAGCTTCGCGTATCATGTAGTCCTTTGCCCCGACTTCCCAATACTCCTCGAACATATCGCCGAGAGGCGAACTTTCGGGATCATAAATAAGCGGGTGCCGTTTGAGTATCTCATACGCCTGCTTTTGCGTAATTTTTACGTCGAAGAGATCGCCGCCGTCCGCCGTCCTGTTGATGACGATAGGTTTTGTGATGTTGAGATAAGTCTTGTGAACATTGTCCCCGTAACTCCGCGAGGCTTCCTCGCTCGTGGCAAAGTAAAAACCTGCGCCAAACTGATCGTTGCCTTTCCCTATGCGTCCTCTGTCAAAGGTGAAAAATCTGTTTGGAGAGCCATGATAGGTAATGCGCAGCTTTCCGTTGTCATCAACCACTTTGCTGTCCTTGAAGAACTCACGCTGCACCTGCGAAAGACTTGCGCCCGTACTGTCGGTCTCGGGAAGTGCGTATCGAGCACTGTTATCGTTATACTTGATAGAGACACCTCGCTTTTCAAGTTCTTTGAGCAATGACGGAGTTACGGTGTTATAAGGTACCTCAATATTCTCTCCATTGAGCATATCAGCGATTGTTTGAGCGACTTCCGCGTCGGGGACTATGCGGGTAGGCTTAAACCACCTTGAAAGTATAACCCTGCGCTCCTTTCCTTTGGGAAGTTTGGAGCTTACAGGCCCGCTATGCCATTTCATTTCTCCCACAGCGTCTTTTGCGTGTTGCGCACGATAGCCGCTCGTTAATTCGCTTGCAGGCACTTCGCCCTCAACAATAACAAGGTTGTCCCTTTTATAGGCGGAGCTAAATTGATCATTGAGAGGCGATCTTGACGTGTGAAAATAAGGGTTGTACGCAGCTTCAATACTGCTACCATTAGCTTTATCAAGTGTAAATTTGTTACCCTTGCGTATTAGCTCAGGACGTTCGTCTGCTTGTTCCCAACGTCCCAACTCACTTGACATGACAAGCTCGCGGGATCCGTCCGCATTTTTTACCCTTGCCGCCATAGGTGGATAAAGTTTGCCGTCTATAACCTGCATGGCGCGATAAACCGTAATCGTTTCTCCGCTTTCGAGGGCCTTTAACGTCCTCTCGTCGGGTAAGGCATAACGAATATTCTCCGATTGTTCGATGTCGGCGAGAGCGTACCGTATATCTTTGTTTTTGGTAGGTCTCTTATTGGTAATATTTTTGATTTGTTCAGGCTTAAATGCCACCCAAAACTTATTGCTCGGGTTATAAACGCCGTCATACCCTTTTTTTATAAGCTCCGACTGCACAATTCCGCCTGGAAATTCTGCTATGTACGGGTTTGTGATGTTTAGATAAACCTGATACGGCTCGCTCCCAAACGAATATCCACGAGCGTACTCCTTGTTTTCTGCAAAATAAATACCTGCTCCGAGTGCACTATCTTCTCCACTCTGCTTAAATACAGTAAAGGAGGGATTTCTTGTGCCGTGATAAACGGGGAGCAATTTTCCGTTTTCGTCCACTACTTTCGTGTCGCGGAAAAATTCTCTCTGTTCTGCTGTGAGCTTTCCGCCGTCGCTGTCCGTGTCGGGCAAGGCGAATTTTTTGCCTTTTTGCGATTCAGAGTTGACATTTTCCGCATTTTGCGATATACTACTTGTAGAAGTAGTTTTTATCCTCCGTCCCGTTTCGGACGTAAGGCTCGGGGCTTGCACATCGGGCGTCGGAGAAGTAGGCTGCTTCAAAGTGGAGCTTCTGCCGTTCGTTTCGGACGTTCCTGCAAGGGTATCTGCACTTGCTGACGGTGTACGACCTCCACTTTTTTGATTTATAATCCAAGCACTCTTTAACGTAAGAGTGCTTTTTTTCGTGGAGGTAATTGTGATAGCAACATTTCTCCCGTCAAGCATTTTTTCAAAGCGCAACGCAGTCCCTGTATTGTCGCTCACAATAGAAACATCATCGGGTGCAATCACAGTTTCAAGAATATTCTCTATATTGCTGTAATTGACAGCCGTCTGTCCTCTCGGAGCTTCCGTCGCAGCCCTGCCGTGCGAATCGAAAATGTGAGAGATAAAATTGCTTGCTAAAACAAAATCGTAGCCTTTGATATTTACGCCTGTCTTTTCCTGCACCAAAGCCGCGGTACTATCGCTTATCGTGCCTATATGCAGGCGGCGGACGGGCATTTCTTTTGTCGCAGACTTGATAAAGTCCACAATCTCATCATAATTGCGGGACACACGGTCGTTTTCGTTGCTCTCAATATGCCTGCGGCGCGTAGCGTCATAATCTCCGAGAGTCTGCAATGCGTCTTGCAAAGCGTATGTACCTTGATTCTGTGCCGCAGCACCTGTCTCCACGCCCAAATACCGCTGATTGCGCGCGGAAAACTCATCGAACAGCTTTTTGTACTGCCGATAAAGCCGAGCCGCCGCTCCTGTGAGCTTTTCGTCGCTCTGATAGTCCGTGCGAGCCTTTTTGAAAAAGCCGAGTATCTTCTCTTTGAGCGTCTGCTTCTTCTGCACAAGGCGTTCGAGGATATTCTTGTTCGAGAGCGTCTGTTCGGCAAAATGCGCGTTGATCTCGTCGCTGACCTGCACCGCGCCACCCTGCCCGACCGCCGCGTACCGCCTGCGAATTTTCTCCTTTTCGGCGTCGGTCATGGTCTCCAAGCCCTCGGCAACGGTCAGGGAGCCGTCCGTGTCGTTGTAAATAGCGTGCGTAAGCTCGTGAATGAGAATGCTCTCGCCCGACCTGCTCTTTGCCTCGGGGTTGATGATGATACGGTTGTTTTTCAGGTCGATTGCGCCGTCCGCATAAGAGCCGTTTGCCGCCACGAAAGACGCTTCTTTGCTGAACACCACGCGAAGTCCAGAGCGCGCGGAAACGCGGGCGCAAGAGAGCACAAAGTCCTCCTGCACGCCCGCAGCTCTGCCCTGACGAATAGTCGCCCTGATTGCAGCCTGCCCCGCCGCGCTCAAATTCTTGTATTCGGAGATGTTCTCTCGGGCGTATGTATCAATCTCCGCCGCCTGCTCGCGGAGCCTGTTCTGCGCCTCCGTGTGCTGTCTGACGCCGTTCTGATAGTTCTGCTCGTTCGTGTGTATCTCGCGCAGCACGCGGTTTGTTTCCGTCCGAGAAAGAGCCTTTGACATGAGCCCGCTCTCGTAGTCATACACATAGTAGCTGTCCCCGCGCTTTGTAATGGCAATATCGGTGCCGCCCTGCGTATAACGATATGTGCCGTCGTTGCGCAGGTTTACCATGCGCGGCAGGTGCTTTCTTGCAGCTTCGGGAGCGACCGCCCGCGCCTCTTTTACATAGCTGCGCTCCTGCTGATACTCCTGCACACCTCCGTTCGCCACAAATTCGGTGATTTTATCGTGGAACTGCTCATTTGTGAGCGTCTCCCAATTCTCTATACCGAGCCTGTCGGCGACCGCCTGACGCTCCGCGTCCGTTGCCTGTTCAACAAACCTGTTGAGGTCTGCCTGCGTGGAAAGCTGCTGTCCTGCAAGCGTAGCGTCCCTGAAACGCGCCGTGTCCATTGAAATCTGCCCGACCGTATCGGCAACCGCAAGCGTCCGCAGTACGGAGTTCGTTTTGAGAGCTCTCGACATAGTTTTCCTGAACTTCTTTGCGTCCGTCGTGTCGATCCCCTCTCTTATCTGCTCTGCCGTAACCTGAATCGGCTTGCCGTTCTGATCCTGATACCCGAGCTCATTAAGACGCGCCGCAACCGTTTCGGCGTTATTGTAGATATTCTCCGCGCTCGCCGTAACAATCGGCTCAAAGGCGGCGGAGGTGTTCGCCTGTTCAAGCACGCCGAGCAACATTTTCTGACGTACCGTGCGCACTTCTCCGCCCGTCTTTTGCAGGCTCGTTTTCAGCTCGTCAAGCGTGTTCTGCACGACCTGAAACGTCTCGTAATCAGTCTGATTTTCCGTCTGATAAGACGAAATCTGCTCCGCCGTAGTGATGACGTCGCCCGACTTGCCCTCGTTGACAAGCGTGTTTCCTCTCACTGTCCCGCGGATATTCCTGACGGCGACATCTCCGCCGCCCATAATGGCACCGCTCAAACCGCCGACAAGAGCAGCATACGCGACCTCCTGAAAGGTTGCGTTTTTCGCGTTCGGATCGTAAGTCATGCGCTTGTACACGGGTTCAAGGATCGCCTGAACGCCCTCCTCGAACGCCTCGCCCGCAAACCCTTTTACAACGCCTTTGAGTAGAGTGTTGCGCGTTGCAGACTTTGCCACTTCCTTGCCAAAAGACTTTGAAATGCTCTTTACGACGGCACCCGTGCCTGCGCCAATGGCAGCCGAAACGCCCTCAATAGCGCCCTCTGTTACGCCGACAAGCGCGCCATAGCCGAACTCTTTGCCCGTCAGCTCGCCCGTTTGGTCGTATGCCTCTTTTGTCGCACGCCCTGCCGCGCCCAAGCCTGCAATACTGCCCGCAATGAGCGTTGCAGCCACGGGAGACAAGGTACCGCCCGACGCAACCGTAATTGCGCCCGCTGCGGCGACACCTGCAATCGCGGGCAAACTCGTACCGATACCGCCCGCAACATCGCCGACAAACTGCCACCCCTCCGAGGGGTTAAACCATTCGTCTGCGTGATTGTAATTCACCCAATCGTTTGCTATCTGCTGTTCCGCCCAATCGTCTGCACCAAACAGCTTTGCAAGCCCGCCTGCGGCATAGTCCCAAATGCCCTCGATACCGCTCAAAAAGCCTAAACCTATCTTTTCAAACGCATACCCTATACCGCCGAGAAAGCCGCCTTGATTCTGTTCACGTTCTGCGGCAGCTTGTGCCGCCGCCTGCGCAGCGGCTTGTTCTGCCAATGCCCGTTCATACTCCCTTTGCTGTTCTTCCTGCTCGCGTTCATACCGCCTTTCTGCCGCGCGCTGCGAATAGAACTCCGCAAGGGACGTAGAGAGTCTTTTCGTCGTATCTGCCATATAAATACACCTCGAAATCTGTTATCCGAAGAACTTGTTGTAGAGCTTCGTGTAGTGGTCTCCGTAGCTGTTTTCACGCTTGCGCACAAGATAAACATTGCCGTCCTTTTTGTAGTAAATCTGACCGCGCAAACCGAAAATAGATCCGTCGGCAACATCGCGCGCAATGCTTGTTATCGCCGAATCTGTTACCTTGCCTCCCGACTTGACACGGTACTTGAAGCCGCTATTGTCGATCAGAGAGAAGTTGTTGCCAACATCGTCCATATCGGTAGAGCCGAATATCCACCAACCGCCGTCATTATTGAATCTGACATCATTTGTAACCACTTTGTAAAGGCTGTCGTAGGTTTTCTGCAACGCCTTTTTGTTCTCGTCGCTCGTCCACTCGTTATTGAGAATTTTATCAAGCTGCTTTTTCGCTTCGGACGCGGACATGGAGCCCGAATTGAAAAATGCGTCGGAGGTGTCGATTTGAGAGTTCCATTGCTCCTTTTGCTTGTCGTAGTCCTCCTCGCTGATTTGCCCGCTTTGGTGCAGGTCGTCGATTTTGTCCGTATCTTCGTTCGCCAAATCTCCGCTCTCGATAAGCTCTTTGCTGTACTGCGCCATAAGCTGATCGTACTGTTCCTGCGAAACAGAGCCCGTATTGAGTAGCGTTTCCAAATACGAGACATCGAGGTCTGCGCCATAATCGGAAATCATCTGCAACGCCTCCGTGTAAGACAAAGACTGCTGATCCGACTTGTACTTGTCCGCCGCCGCCTGCAACTGCGAAATCTGCGCCTCGTCGAGCCCGTACTGCGCGCCAAGAGAGGCGATCTGTTCGGAGGTGTACTCGCCCGTATTTGCCGAAGTAAGCAACGCGGCGTAATACTGCTTTTTCTGCTCCTCCTCGGCTTTTGCCTCCTCCGCTTTCTGTTGCTGATACTGCGCGAGCTTTTCGGCGTTCCCCTGCATATTCTCGGCGTAAGAGAGTTCTGCGTTGAGCTTGTCGGAGTTCGCCTGCTGTTCCGCCGCGAGCTTTGTAGCCTCCGCCTGCGCGTTTGCGTTCTGCGTCTCTGCTCTCTGCGTGGCGTAAGCCTGCTGATTGAGATAATCGCTGTACCCGCTGCCCGAAAGCCCCATAGCGGCGAGCTGTTCCGCGTTCGCTCCATAGGTGGCTTTGTTCTGCTCATAGCTTGACCTTGCGTCGATGACGGCGCGCTCACGCTCCGATTCCGCCTGTTGCAAGGCGTTCTGCTTGTTCTGCTCAATCTGCGCATTGAGCTTGTCGAGCTGTTCTTTGTAAAAGCCCTCCTGTTTGAGCAAGAACTCCTCGTATGTATCGACCTCTCCGCTGCCCGTCGTAGAGCCTCCTGTCGCGCCCGTGGAGCCCGCTGCGCCCGTTCCACCCGATGTATCGGGGGTGCTCTCCGTCGGCGTCTGCTGTTGCGCTGCGGCGGCGAGCTGCTGCCCGTAAGTCATCGGAGAAGTTTGCGGCTTGCTTCCGCTTGCTGTCGTCCTGTTGATCGTAGGCATTTTCTCCACGTTCAGGTTGCCGACAATAACTCCCTCGTCCGTAACGCCTCCGCTTGCACCGCCTTGTCCGATAATTCCCGTCATGTTTTTGAGGTTGTTTTGGTAGGTGAGATTCTGCGGAATCGTTACTGTCGGAGTGTTCCCGAGCGTTTTTTTCAGCACGTTCTCGTTTGCGGCAGTAAGCCCGCCGCTGTTGCCGCCGCCCGATAAAGTCGGGAGATTGACAATATTGTTTTGCTGCCCGCCGCCGAGATTTGCGCCGTATGAGGTATCAATTTTGGGAGTATTGCTTTTGGTGGAGCCGCCCCCGAAAAGTGATTTTTGCGTGAATTTACTGCTGACCGCCATTTGCCTGCCCTCCGTTATTTATTTGAGACATGAGGTATGCCTCATAAGCCGTCCTGTTCTGCTTTTCCTTGTCGAGGTCTTGCTGCGCAGCCTCCGCCTGCTGTTGTGCGAGCAGAAGCTCTTGCTGACGCGCGATCTCGTCTCTGATACGTTCGACGTTCTCATGCGCCCACGGATAATGCGCCTGCTCCATGTTCTGCCAAAAGATGAGAAGCGTCTGCGGGAGCTGCGGGTTGCCGTATGCGCCCTGCTGAAAGTTCTTTCTGTTCTCCTCCCATAAGAGCTCGCGTTGTTTATCAACGTCGATTGAGGCGTCTGCGGAGAACAGATACTCGTCGTTGTAGTACCACTCGCCCGCCTCGTCGCGTTCGATGAAGTCATAGCGGTTGAAAAGGCGGTTTTGCATACGTCCCTGCGCGTCCTTATACGTTGCAGGACGCGGCTCATCGGCGTATGCGAGATAATATTGAAAGATAATCTGATCTATCTCGGCATACGCGGCGTTTTTCATCTGCCGCTTGCTGTCAAGACGCCCCGCCGCCTGCTGAACCTGAATCTGCTTTGCCTTGCCGCTCTGCGCGCTTGAATCGTACTGCCCCTGAAAGCTGTCCGTGATACCGAGAATGCGCTTTGCCTGATCGTAGAGCCGCTCTGCCTGCGCGATGTCGCGGGAAATATCGACCTGCAAATCGAGCTTGCCGAACAGTTTGAAATTGCTCTGATTTGCGCGGAAAACCTTTTTGAAAATGGAGTTGTCGTACTCTATCGGCGCATTCTCGGGCGCAATGGGATAAACGCCTGCGCCGAGGAGCTTTTCGTTGATACGGCTCTCAATCTTGTTGATCGCCTGTTGCTGCGGGCGTATGAACTCGCAGTCCGACTGTCCGAGCAGGCTGTCCTCCTCCGAGGTATTCTTGCGAATGACGATAGGCAAGATGTTCGGCGTATAGAACGGCAGCTTTGTCGGCTGCATTTTCGGCACCTGCACGTCCACAAGCAGAGGCATGAGCATACCGCTCGAATCATCGAAAATCGGCTGTCCTGTCTCGTCCACCGCCTGTTGTTTGACGGTCTCCATGACGACCTGCCCGTCCTTGATGACCTCGCATTCCGCAGGAATTATGGTGCCGTCGGAACGCTGAATATCTCGCACGATCTCCTCGTAGTCCTCGTCTTGTAGCTCGTAATCGGGCTTTTCGCAGGTACAGAGCTCTTTGCGCTTGCCGCACTTCGTGCAGATATACCGCTTGCGGGCAAAATAGTCCTCGATGTCCGAGAGCTCCGTGTCGCCCGACCAAATGTACTGACAAACCTTGTCTTGATCGTTCTTGTAATAGCAGATATACAGCGTTGCGGTCTTATCGTCCGCGTTATCGTCGTTCTCCGCCTCGTCTGCGACGTCAAACGTAACGCCGTACTTGCGCACGATCTCCTCTTTCGTCGTCTCAAACTGAATGAAGCAATACTCCATGTCCTTGATGTCGTAAATGCTCGGCTGCCCTGTAAACCTCTGCGGCGAAAGGCAGCTTATACGAACGTCGCCCACCGTGTTATGCGTGGTGATTGAGTTGTCCCACTCGATGAGCCACACGGAGCCGCCGTAGATCGGGTTGAAACGCTCGTCCATGTCGTTGAGCTTTTCAAACGGGAGCTCGTTGCGCTTGTTTCGGAGCAGGGTTTCAACGCTCTTTGCGTTCCGCTCGTTCTGCTCGCTCCACATTTTCGGCGATACGGACGGATTCGGCAGATAGCTCGTTACCTGACTTTCCACAAGCTCATAGGTTACGTTGCGCACCTGCGAAGCGTCCACCTCGGAGCCGTCGATTTTCGGGCTGCCTTTGTACTGTTCGAGGTGCTGTTTGAGCTTTTCGTAAAGCACGTCAGAATTTGCGCGTGCGTCGTCGTACAAGTCCTTGAAAAAGGACAGTTTTGTGTTTCCGTTCAAATCAATTTTCATAGCAATGGCTCTCCATACCGTTTAATGATTATCTGCCGTTCCTCCTCGCTCGCGTTCAGGTAGTCCTCCATGATGTCGGGGCGGTACTTGACCTTTTTCGGAGCTTTCGGCTGCGGCGGCTGCGTCCAATAGATTGCGAAGTAACGCAGGGCGTCGGGCGCGTGCGTGAGTTCGTGCGGCTCTTTTGCCGCGTCCTCGGGATCCTTTTCGTCGATGAGGAGCTGCGGCAGCGTTCGTATGAGGTTTGTACAGGTGCGGAATATCTTTAACCGCGTATAGGTCTCTCCGTTCGGTGCGACACGCTCTTTGAGTAGCTCTTTGATAGCAAGCCAACCCGCATGGCGGTCATTGTTCGACCTCACAAGTTCAAGCCCGTTCTCCTCAAACAACAATGCCCTGCTCTTGCCCGTCTCCTGCGAGCGATTCCACAAGTCGGGAGGCGCGAGCCGCAGTTTCGGCTTATACCAAGTCTCCACGCTCCCGTCCTCATTCTCTCGCAGCTCTGCAAGTTTGACCTTTGCCGCCGCGTCCGAGATGATAAGCCCGCTTTGGTATATCTCGTGGAATACATAGGCGATATTGTCGTTGCTGATTGCCACCTTGTAATGCGCGAACATATCGAGCCCGTAGTCCAACGTGTTGTAAATCGTCCAATCTTCGGGGATTCGGAACGGCTCGCAGGTGTGCTTACTGTAATCGAACTCGGGGAAGTAGCTGCCTCCGAGGTTAGAGAGAGCCTCCTCCGCCGTGCGCGGGTACTCCTGCTTAACCATGACGCCCAAATCTTTGGCTGTTCTTTCGTACCACTCCTGCGTTCTGCGAGGATCAGAAAACACAGAGAGGAATATCTTGTGAAAGGCGTTGTCCTCTATCCACAGGCTCTCAAAGAGCGTGCCCTTTTTGATTGTGGATAAGCCGATGACTTTACCGCCCGTCGGTCTGTTGATTGTCGGGTACGCCGATGTCCAAATCTCCTCTGCGTACTCCTGAAATGCCCACTCGTCGAGCAGTAGAATGTTACCCGTAAAGGAACGACCTGCCGACGGCGACGAGGGGAAGGCTTTGAACGTCGAGACGAGCTTGCCGCTCATATCCGTTATGAGCACCGATGTAGCCGTCGCGCGCCACACCAAGCCGCCCGCCCGTAAAATCTCGGGCTGATTATCGAGAATGACGCTCATACGGCGTACAAGCTCTTTTGCGTCGTCCTCTGTCTTTGAGAGAGCGACGACCGTATGCCCGAGATTGAACACGAGGTCATGCGTGCAGTAGTAAAGCGCGATCCACGTTATGCCCATTTGTCGGGCTTTGAGTATCAGGTTAAGGCGGTGCGTATCGAAGTCGCGGAGCGTCTGATTCTGCGCCTCCCACCCCCTGAAAGGAATGATGATCTCGGGAGAGTCTTTGTCCTCGATGACGCAGTAATTGTTCGCCCAATAAACGACGTCGTTACGGCAATACTCAAACTCTGCCCGCATGATGTCCCGTATGTAGTCGTTGTAATTGACGGCGGCGGCTTTACTCTTTCTTTTCCCCGTCATGGAGCCGCCTCTCCACCCGCTCGATGAGCGCGCGCGTCTTGTCGTCCAAGCCTACGCCCGAGACGTTCGTCTCAACCTCCTGCTTGTCTTTCTGATTGTGATTGTTCACCGCCTCGAACTTCGCATAGATCGGGTTGTACAGCCCGCGCAGGGCGTTTGACGTGAGTTTGCCGAGCTGTATTTCTTTCGCGCGTGCATAGCAGTCCTTAAATCGGGGGTGCTGTTCACACCAATTTTTCAGCGTCCCCGTCGTTACGCCGATACTCGCCGCAAACAGCTCGAACGTCGGATAAGCCGCAGGCAGCATGATCGGCGTCCTTGAAACCACCTCGCCCTTTGCGTTGTACACCTCTTTGTACTGAATATCGACGTCGGGCTGATTGAAGAACTCCATGAGTTTGTCGCAGTATTCCTCTTTGTACTTGCACGCCGCCTCATTCTCTTTCTGAAAGCGCGTCTCCTCTCCGATTTTATTGCCCTTGACGAATTGACCTTTGGTATTCCTCTTTTTCGTCCCTGCGGGCTTTTTTGTCTGACTCATTCTGTCTATCCTCCGATAAAAAACAAAATGAGCCCTGTTACTCCGTTTCGGAATAAAAGGGCTCTAACCTCAAAGGGTATTCGGCACATTATCTACTTACTATCTTACCACACACTTTTACGCTTTTAGTCGCAATTTATTATGCTTCGGCGTGGCTTTGCTCGGTGTCCTATATACTTGTATATAACTACTTACATTTCTGCTTTACATGAGTATTATATACAGAGTATATATATAAACTATACGAGCGCAAGATTTTTTGCGATGTCGTAGATAAGTTTCTTTTTTCGCTTGTAGTATGTATTCTTTGATATGCAGTAGGAGGCGGGCGAAAAGTCGTAGCCGCGCCTGTTCTGAATGTCTCGCAGCATATCCATTCTGATACCGACCTCGATTTCCTCCAAAGCGGCGTCAATGATTGCATTGAGCTCCACATATCGCGCCAAAACCGCGCCTGTAACATTGCCGTACTTTATCGCCCGTTCTCTGCGGGTGTAGTCGGCGCATACCGTCTTGACGATCTCGACGACCGATGACGGCAACTCGAATTGAAAATACAATTTCGGTTTTGGCATAAGCCTGTTTCCTCCATTCTGCCGATAGTCTTAATCGGCGTTGTTGAACCTGTTTTCCCTTTTGGTCGCCAAGTTCATAGCTGCTTTGACCGCCTCGACGTCGATCATAGCTTTTGCCGCCTCTATGGTCTCAAACGTCTTGTCGGTGATCTCCTGCTCGCTCTTGTTGAGCCGCCTGCCGACGGGCAGGACGGCGGAATTGCGGACAAACGCGAAGATTTGCAGGCGGAGCATTTTGTTCTCCTCTCGTGCCTTGTCGAGCGCGTCCGCAAGCTGCCTGTTCGCCGCTGCCGCGAGGCGGTATTCCTGCTTGTAGGTTTCAAGCTCGCGGAGCGGCGCGTCGTCCACGCTTTGACTTGCCGCAGGCTCTGCCTTTTTGCAGGCTTTGCCCGACGCCATGCGCCTGATAGACACCTCCTGTCCCCACTTGTCAATGCGGCTCTTTTTCAGCTCGCAAAGACCGTGGCGGGAGGCTCCGTCGGCGATATAGTGTTTGCAGTCCTTGCAGGTCTTGACCTCATCGCTCATTCTTCCACCTCGACTTTGAGCTCGCCGCCTCCCTCCGCGAGGTCTTTGATAGCCTCGCCAAAGCACATTTTCAGCGCGACTTTGAGCTCCTCCGCGGTCTCCAACCCGAACTCATTAAGCAAGTTTTCGCAATGCTCGTCAGCAAAAGTCAATGAAATTTTTACTTTCATATCCTCTCCCCCGCTCCGTTCACGCAGAAGTTTTCCCACTTTTTGTAGGCGTCCACATAGCACCGCTTTTTGTCGCCGTCATAGGTGAGCTCATAGTACATACCGTCTTTGAGCGTCGTGCTTGCGAGAGCCTTGTTGTTCTGCAAAACCTTGACCTGCCACACGATGTACACGTCGTCCTCGCTGTCGGGCTCTATTTTCAGAAACTCGCAAGCCTCCAAAAATGCAGGGTGTTCCTTTTCAATTCCGCCCGTGAGCATTGCCACAAAGCCGTTGAACGTCTCGCCCTCTCGTGCGGGATCGGGGCGCATTTGTCCGTCTATCTCAATGAGCGGGCACCACGTTTTTATCTCGGGCACGTTCTCCATGAAGATGACGCGCGGCGCAACGCTCGACATAGCCCACCGTAACACCACCCACGACAGCCCGCGTATTTTCTTATCGACGGGCTTGCCGCCTTTGGCGCGGGAGAAGTGCTTACAGTCGGGCGAAAACCACGCGATACCGACCGCGCGCCCGCCCGTAACCCGTTCGGGATCAATGGCGAACACGTCCTCCTGAAAGTGGCGTGTGTACGGGTGATTGACCTTGTGCATGGCGATTGCGTCCGCGTCGTGATTGACTGCTATATCGACGGGATAGCCAAGCGCAAGCTCCATGCCCGTGCTCGCTCCTCCGCCGCCCGCAAAGTTATCCACGACAAGCTCTCTGAACAGGTTATCCTGAAACATTTTTATCCTCCGTTTTCTCCTCGCGCTCGTATTTCTCGGCGTCGAAGTATCTGCAACCCTCGTGGTCGTCTCGGCACCGTTCAGGGCACCTCTTTTTCTTACAGAATGCGCAGCAGAGCTCTCTGTCCTCGCATGAGTTCGGGATCAGGCATTTCATGCTTTTTCCTCCGATAAACGTCTTTTCAAATAATCGTTTGACGCTTCAAGCGTGGCGATTTTTGTTTTTAGTCTCTTGATACGCTTTTCATAGCGATTGATGAGCTTGCCCCACTCGCAGCTTTCACAGCTCCCATAATCGAGACACAGGCTCCCTTTATACGGACATTTTCTGTTTTTCATGTTTTTCCTCCTCGTAAATTCGGCACTTTTCGCAGAATGCCTCATACCGCTTTCGCGTTCCCTCCGACATGAGCTCCACTCGCCCGTAGTAGATAGAGAACGTCCGCGCCTCTTTCATCAGTTCTTTCTTCGTGTAAGTCAGCTTTTTCATGCGCGTTACCTCTCTGCCGCTGCTACCGCGCGCAACAGCGCGCGGCGCACGGCGTTCTGTTATCCCAAAATCACGACGTTATCCGCCTTGATTTCATCGGCGAGAGTATGCTCAAAAAACGACCTGATTTGCTGTTTCGCCTTAATTTTCCACGCCCCGCCGTCCGCTTCATACAGGGCAAACGAATTGCCGTCGCTGATACGGAACAGGAACTCCGACTCGGGCTGTTCCACCTCGATAAAGGTACGGAACGGCGCAAGCTTGATGATAGGCGAGATTTTGACGTCGGAGGCGAGCATTGCTCCCTGCTTTGCCACCACCTGCTGCGTGATACCGTCGTCGGACGTTTCGACCGACTCGATGTTTGAAACCTTTTTGAGGAGCTGCAAAAGGTTTGCCGTGTGCTCCGTCTGAATGAACAGCGAACGGATCGCAATCACGAAACGCTCATAGTCATAGCCATTGCCGAAACGGAATCTGTTGCCCTCCGCGACTGCGCTGTACGGCTTTTCCCTGTCTTTCTCGCCGTCAAGCGAAGTGATGACCGACACGCACGCCTCCGACTCGATGTTGATGTAGATAGGCAGAACAAACCGCTGCATTTCCCTCTTGACGATTTCCACGATAGACGAGAGATCGGAAAACCTGATCTCTGCCGCGATGTCCTTGCGGGGCTCGATTTCGACGAGGCTTTTTGTCGCAAACGTGCGACCGTTGCTCTCGATGACCTGCACCTTGTTCTCCTTGACGATACGCTCGATGTCGTTTACGATGTTGTTGTTTTCCATTGCCTTATTCCTCCGATTTTTTGATTTTGACGATGTGGGTTTCATGGACTTCGCCGAAGATGTCGGCTTGTCCGTCGATGTAGCCGCAGCCGCTCTCAACGAGCTGATAGCTGTTGTCTATCAGAGCCATTGCCATTTGCGAATGTACGGCATTCGTGGGGCGGAGCTGCTTCTTGACGGTGGTCTTGATGTTCACCGTCGTTCTGTTGTTGACGGGCGTCAGGCAGAGCTCAACGGTGAGCTTACGCGGCTTCTCGTCCGTGTTCGGGTTTTGAATGTTCTCGATGACCTTTACGAGCTCATAATTGATACGCTCGATTGCGGCGGCGTTTGCGAACTCCAAAACGCTTGTTACTTCTTTCATGCTGTTTGTCCTCCATATTTTTGTTTTATGCGTCAGAACGGAATGTCCCCGTCGTCGTCAAACGCCTCTAATTGCGGTTTTGCGCCCCGTCTCCTCGGGGCAGGCTCATCGTACTGCCCGTCGTCGTCTCGGGCTCTCTGCGTCAGAAACTCGACGTCCTGCGCCACGATGTCAACGGCGGTGCGCTTTACGCCCTCCCTGTCCTCGTAGTTGCGCATTTGAATACTTCCGACCACCGCGACCTTGTGCCCTTTCTTACAGTACCTTGCGACGTTCTCGCCCGTACCGCGCCATGCGGTTACTTGGAAAAAGTCCGTCTCCCGTTCCCCGTCCGACGAGGAATACTGTCTGTTTACGGCGAGCCCGAATCGGCACACGGCTATTCCGCTGTTCGTCTCCGAGAGTTCGGGATCGCGCGTCAGATTGCCGATAAGGATAACTTTATTCATCGTCCGTTACCTCCTCGATCCTGTTGACCGACACCTCATACGCCGTCTTTTCGACGACGCCTTGTTCGGTCTGCTTCTGATACACGCGCGATTGCAGCCGTCCTTTGATTCTGACGCGCGCACCGACGTCAAGACGTGCGATGTATCGCGCCGTTCTGCCCCATACAATGAGCGGAACATAGTCCGACCGCTGCCGATCCCTGTTGACCGCGAGCAGCACGTCGCAGATGTCTCGTCCGAGCGGCGTTGTGCGGTGCACGGGAGGTTTGCAGAAAAAGCCCGTGAGCTCGACCTCGTTTTCGTTCCCTTTGTACTCCGACACTTCCAAAGGGAAAAATACGACGATGAGCCTGCTTTTGCCGTCCACCATTTTGTTGTAGGTGCGCACCTGCCCGACAAGGCAGAGCTCGTCCCCGACGTTCACCTCGTCGCAAAGGACGACGGGCATATTGACGGGTATCAAGTCCTCCGCACCGCTCATTCGCCTCACGGACAAATCGAACGCATAGAACAGTTCCCCGCAGCAGTCGTACCTTTTCGGCTCCGTTGCAACCATGCCCGCAACCGTTGCGGCATTGTTTTCGTTTTTCATGTTTCCTCCGTTATGCCCCGTTCATCTTTGCCGCGTTATACAGCGCAGACACGAGGTAATTTTGCTTGTTTTTTATTTCGCCGCTTGCGGCTTTTTCGTCCACTTCGATTATCAAGTTATAGAGAGCCCACCGCTTCTCGTCGCTTGTGAAAAAGTCAACTACTGCCTGCATGACCTCCAACGTCCCGACGGTCTGCCCGTTGATTTTTTGCTGACGCTTTCCCTTGATGAGCTCAAACAGGCTCGTAAGCCTCGGTTTGAGAATGGCGGGAGGCGAGGAAAAGAGATCAAATGCGCTCGTTCCCTTTTCTTTGAGTTCTTCCTCCCACATATCGCAGCGCATAGTTATCTGATCCGTGTAGAACTCGACGCCGCTCTCAAAGTTCTCGTCTGCCGCACGCGACCTCTCCTCTGCTTCGTCGTCGGGAAGAACGGGAACGGGCAGCGGCTCGGGTTTTTGCTCCTCGGGCGGCGGGCTGTTGTCCCACCTGTCTCTCGCCGCTTTTTGTCGGGCGGCGGAAATCTCTGCGCGCTTTTTGATGTTACGCAAAACCCGCTCCGAACAGATTTTCCCTTTTTTCACGGTGAACAGATCGTAGTTATGCGTTATTGCGTAGCACAGCTCGGGCTCGACTTGCAGATCGTAGGCGATGTTGTCGAGGTCTTTCTCCATTATGTAGCCGCCCTCCTCGTGTAAAATCTCGACAAAACACCAATAGAAGCCAAGCCCTTGCAAGCCGAAGTCTTTGCGTATGCCTCTTAAACTCAACCTCGCACCGTAATCGTGTGGGAAATATTCTTTTGACATTGTGTACCTCCCTATCAGTACGCGGAGATTGATACCTTGACTTTCGGCTCCCTTGCGTACTTTTTTACGACGGTGAGCTCAATCACCTGCGTATCGTCGCAATAGGCGATATTGTTGAGCGCGTCGCAGATGATTTTTGCTATGTTGTCTGCGTCAGGCTTTTTCTGCGGGTGTATGGCACCCGCAGCCGCCTCCTCTGCCCGTTTCTTTGAAAACGACTTCGGGATAGGAAAATGAGCCTCTATCCGAACTCTCACGGGCTTGTCGAACAGGTCATAGTCCGTCGGTTTATTCAGCCTGAACATCAGCCGCACCATGTTTTCGTACTCGACGTCCGCGTCAACCTTTATCGCCTGCGCAAAGCCGTTGATTGTCGAAAACCTCGGTCTCCTTTTGCCGACGGGCGCACCCGCTATCTCAAACTCCATTGTCAACCCTCTGCGCCGTCTGTATCGCCGAAGAAGTCAAACTCGCCTTGTTCCTCGGGCGTCGGCTGTTCTGCCGCAGGAGCCCCCGTTTCCGCCGCCTGCGCGGGCTCTGCGAACGCTGCCTCGTCGTACTCGACGTATTCGGGCACGCCGCCCTCTTTGATGACGGCATTGTCGCGGACAAATGCATCCTGCATTTCGATAGACATGACGCCCCATTGAGAGATCAGATGACGGAGCAACGTCTTGAACGCCATTTCGTCAAAGTTCTTGTACCAAAACGAGCTGTATTTGTAGAGCTCATTCTTCGGAATTTTGCCGTTGACGTAATCGTCGTACTTGTCTGCATGGAACGCGGGAGAGTATGTATCGGCGTGCTTGATCATCTTCGCTTTCGTCCAATAGACCTGCTTGCGGAAGCCGTTGAGTAGCTCGAAGTACGCCATGTAGCCCACCGTCGGCAGCGCGTCGCGCTCGTCGTCGTTTTCGATGAACTCAAACATCTGCTTGCCCGTGAGCTTGTCCCTGCCCTTGTACTCGCCCTCTTTGATTTCGAGCACGTCGATGTCGAGATACTGCCCCGAACGCATAGCGAGCTGTTTGTAGCCCTTTGCGCCGAGCACAAACTGCGCGTTTGTCTCAATGACGTTGCCCTGCCTGTCGCGCTTATCGAACGGGACAAGGTAATACTGCCCGAGCTGCGGCGACGGGGAAAGCCCGAGGCTTTCGCCCAAAAGCGCGCCCGAGAGGATAGACCTCTGCGTGCACTTCTCCAACGCGGGGTTTGTGCTGACCGCCGAGATAATACTCGCGGTAAACCGCTGCGCGTTCTTTCCGACCGCCTGCGAAACGAGCCCCTTGATCTGCTCCTGATTCATGAAAACCGAGAACTTCGGTTGATTGCTCGAAAGCTGCCTCTGATTCGTCGTTGCTACTGCGTTGCTCATGATATGACCTCCTTAAATTGCCGAAAATTTGATCTTGTTCTCTTTGAGGAACCGCTGCAACGCTTTGAGCTGCTCAACGGTGCCCTCCACCTGAAACCGCACGACCTGCATTTTGGGCGCAGGTGCGGCAACTTCTGCCTGCTCCTGCGGCGTTTCCTGCGCGGCTTTTGCCGCCGCCTCTGCCGCCGCCTGTTCCTGCCTTGCTTTCATCTCCGCGACGCGGGCACGCTCTGCTTTGAGCCTTGCGTCCTCCATAAGCGCGGCGGAGAGGTCGAGGGTGCGGAAGTAAAACGCCTTGACGAGCTCCTCGTCCTCCGACTGCAACGCCTCGATTGCCACGAGAGCGTTGCGGGCGTTCTCGAATACGGCGTCGATGTCCGCCCTGACAGACTTCATCGTCGTGGAGGCGTTCAGCCACTTCGGGTTGTGTATGCGCTCGTAAGGAATGAGCCCCGAAAAGTCTCCGACGGTCGCCTTGAAGTATTCGATGATCTCGTTCTGCTTTTCCTGCTGCTTGCGCTCCTCGAACGCCTTGACCTGCGCGTCGATTTCCGCGACGGTGCCTTTGACCTTTTGCAGCACCTCGTCCACCTCGCCCTTGAACTTCTCATACGGGGCGTTATAGATCTTGCCGATTCTGATACGCTCGTCGTTGAGAGCCTTGCAGAATGCGTTGAGCTGCGCCCTGTCCGCTTTCGCCGTGGCGATTTGAGAATCGTCGTAGGTTACGCCCTTATACTGTTCGAGCGTTGCCTCCACCCTTGCGAGCAGCTCCGCGTTGTTCCACGCGATCATCTTCGGAATAAGCTCCTCGACGGGACTTTTCAGAATGAGTGCCAATTCGTTTGCCATAAGTTTGTCCTCCAAAAATTTTGATTTTTGTTACTCTTTGTAAATCGGGGGTAGGAGCAGCGGCGGTCTTTGTTTCCGCTCAACATAGCCCCAAAACTCTTTTTCTCTCGTGTAGAGGAATTTCATGTCCTCCATGAGAGCCCTGCGCAGGAACGGGTAATGCCTCGTGATAAACTCTGTCTGCTCGTTCCTGCCTGTCTGCTTGATTTGTACTTTCAGCCACGCGAACGTCCAACCGAGCGTAACGAAGTAGTGTAACACCTGCGCGTAGTAATACTCGGGAACGTGCCCGTCCCACTTTTGCAACGCGGCGGCGGAGTGTATCTCCGTGGTCTTTATCTCGATAAACCCGCGCGCCTTTGTCTCGATTTCCGTAAGCTCTCCGTCAAGCGAGGCGAACATAAACCCTCTGCGGTACACCGTCTGCTTATCCTGACGCACCTTGTACTGCGGATAGTCGAGCGCAAACAGCTTGACGAGCATATCCTCCGCCCTTGTTCCGTACTGCACCTGCGGTTTGTCGGAGATGTCCTCGGGCTCGCGGAGCCCCACTTTCTCCTCCCAAACCTCAATGTTTGACTTGAACGGGGACAGTCCGAGGATCGCCGCCGCGTCCGATCCGCCTATTCCCGTCTTGCGGAACGCCTGCCACTCGGGAGAACCGTGTTTCAACCTGATCTTTTCAAGTGCCATACAGCCCTCCCGAGACAAGAGAAAGAGCCTACCCGAACGGCGAAAAGCCTGCGCTCCGTCCCGCCGTTTCCGACGAGCTCGGGCGCAAAGATATTCGCCACAGATAAGCTCTTTGTGCGTTTGAAGTTTCTCATGATCTCTGTCTCCTTTTGTTTGTTGTGTTCGCCGTCAATCGTCAAATGCGCCCGCGGCGGTGCGTTCGTCCATGCCGCTGTTGAGGCAGGTTACATACCTCTGCATTTGCCTTTCGGCGACAAGCTCCTGTACTCTATCCCACTCTTTGCGGGTTACGCGCCCGCTCCGCATTTTCCCGAGCAGCTCCTCTACCTCGTCGATCCTCGCCTCTATCTCATCGGCTTCATCTCCGAGCTTTCGGCTCAACTCTCGGTCTTTCTTGGCGAACGCCTCACAAGCACGCTCATAAGCCTCGTCGCGCTCGTTCATGAGTTTCGTCCTCATGCTGTCGAGATTGAAAAGTGCGCTTTCCACCTGCTTAAACGAGATTGTTTTCATTTGTGTTCCCTCCTGTCAGACCGTAGCGATGTACAGCTTCACGACGCCGTTTATGCGCGTAAGCGCAAACCTCTTGACGTCAACCTGCGGGACGCCCGACTCCGCAATATGCGTCTCGAACTCCTCGCGGCTCATTCTGCGCCCGTCGATGATGATCTCCGACGGTGTGCCAAACACTTTTTCGCTTGCCATTTGTATGTCCTCCTTATTTTGCTTTCGCGTATTCTCTGAACTCTTCCTCGCGGGCTGCGCGCAGCTCCGTAACGGTGCCGTCTTTCAGCTCGGGAGAATCTGCCTGCACTTTGCGGCGAGCCCTTGTAATGCTCTCCATTTGCCGCAGGCTTCCGTCTGCCGCAAGCTCCGCAAACGACCTTGATGTGTCGATCCCCATGCGCTCGAAACAGCCCATGAGGAGAGCCGTGTCGCTCTTTCTTGCCGCCTCGTTCTCCGTGAGCTCCGCGCGGACGATTGATTCCAACCTTTTCAAGCGTTTCATGCCGTGCCTCCTTTACGCCGATTTCTGCGCGTTTGCGAGATAATCTCTGATAAGCTGCCTTACGAGGGTGCTCATCGAAAGCTCTTTCTCTGCGGCGAGCTTTTTCAGTTCCTCGTGGGTAGCAGGCGAAAGACACACTCCGAGATAAACCACGTCTTTCTTCTTGCCCATAAGCAATACCTCCGTAAAACAAAAAATAGGTCTGCCAAGTTAAGGCAGACCTACTATCAAGCCGTTTTATGAGGGATAAAAAAATAGGCTTGCCTTAACTCGCAAACCTATTGTAGAATAACATATTCTTGAAATATTTTGTCGTATTTTAACGAACTTTCGAGAACATTGAGCAGACGCGCGAAGCGTCCGTTGACATACCCTATTTAATCATATTTATAAAAAATTTTTTAATGCTTTTTTTTTGCCAAAAACAAAAAACGGAGTGTTTCCGCTCCGTTTTTCCCGAATTAAATTTCTTCCGTTTTTTCCTCGCCCATACCGAAGGCTTTTCTCAAAAGTCTGACTCTCACGTCCATACACTGCTTTGCCACGGTGCTGTTGAGTATACCGTCGTAGCCGTGCGGAGTGCCTTTTGTTTCCAAAAGCGTGACCTCGTTGCCCGCAGCCTCCAAAGCCTCGGCGAAAGCCTTGCCCTGGTCGTGCAGGCAGTCGAACTCCGCAAGCTCCACAAGCGCGGGAGGCAGATTTTCAAGAGAACCCGCCTTCAAGGGCACGGCATAATCCTTCATGCCGCAATATCCGTTTTTAAGATACATCTCCCACATCTCCTTGTTCAAAACGGCGTTGAAGCAGGGAGTGTCCACATACTTTTTCATGGACGGACTGTCCATCGAGTCGTCCGTTACGGGATAAATAAGCGACTGAAATTTTATTTCGCAAAAATTTTCGTCGCGGTTTCTCAGGCACACCGCCGCGGACAGATTGCCTCCCGCGCTGTCGCCCATGACCGCTATCCTGTTTTTGTCCACTTTAAGCGCCTCTGCGTGCCTGACTACCCATTGAAGCGTGGAATAGCAGTCCTCGAAACCGAAGGGAAAGGGATACGCCGGCGCAAGTCTGTAAAAGGGAAGCACAATTTTGCATTCCAACCTTTCCGCAAGTCTCTGCACCACGAAATGCTGAATGCTGCACTCCGTGTTGAAAGCCCCGCCGTGAAAATAAATCAGGCATGGCGTCACGCCGTCGGCACGCTCGCGCGGCACGAAGGTGTGCGTGTCGAAATGCTTGCCGTCGAAGCTTTTAAGCCTGTAACGCCTGTAAACAATCCCGCCCTTCCTTTTTGTAAGGGTAAAAAAGTTTTTGAGAAATATATTGCTTGCGGCAAGCTTTGCTCGGTTTAAGGGCTTGTGCCCCAACAAGTCAAGCGGTCTGAACTGTTCGTCGATTTTGTATTTCATGAAATCCTTTTTGGCTTCGCCTGCCGTCGTCACCGTCACTTGCCGGCGTCGGCGTCCTCGCCCATAGCCGCCGCAGTCACGAATCTTGTGGCAAAGGTCAAAGCCATCCCTTTTTTGCGCAGCTTGGGAGGCTTGCCCTTGGTGGTTCTGTTTTCTATATTTATGTCCTCGGTGTTGAGCAAAAGCATACCCGCCGCGTCCATAAACAAAATGTCAAAGGGCTTTGTGACATATCCCGCCCAAAACACGCCGTTGCCGTTGAGTCCGTTTATGTCGCATATTTTCACGCCCTTTCTGTAACGCGTCATAAGGTCTATATCCACGGCAAGAACGCGCTTGGAAAAACACTTGTCCGTCACCACGACGACCTCGCCCTCGCTGTGAATTTGTCCTGCGAACACGAGACTGTCGTCGTCGGCAATCATCATGCCCTTGACGCCGCCCGCAACTCTGCCCTGCTCGGGGATTTCGTCGGGAGAAAAATTGAGGCAGAGACCGCCCTTTGTGACATAAAGCACCGTGCTGTCCTTTTCCAATGTTTCCACCTTGACAAGCGCGTCGTCCTCTTTGAGCTTGATTGCCTGAAACGCGCTTTTCAAAAGCTCGTATTCGCTCCAATCGGTCAGCTTGACAAGCCCCTGCGCCGTGTAAAACAACAGCTTGCCTTTGGGCAAGGCTTCGCCGAGAACAAACACCTTGACGGGCTTTTCGCCCTCCTCGCAGTCCCTGAAATACTTTTTGAGGGGCATTCCGTTTTCGCGGAATTTCGTTTCCGTCAGCTTGTCGGCAGTCGTTTGGTAACAATTGCCCCTGTCGGAAAAGAACATAACCTTGCTCGTCGACAGAGCGGTGAACAGCTCCGTGTGCAGATTTGCCTGAGTCAGCTTGTCGTTTGCGTCCTTTGCCGAAAGGGCGAAGTTTTTGGCGGGAATGCACTTTATCATACCGTCGGCAGTCAACCCCACCACAAAGCTTTCGACAGCCTTTTCGTCCGATTCGCTCGGCACGCGCACGTCCTCGATTTTGTTTACGATAACGGTGCGCCTGGCGTCGCGATACTGCTTTTTTATTGCAAGAAGCTCGCTTTTGACCTGCTCCATAAGCGCCTGCTTGGAGTTTATCAGCCGCTGAAACTCCTCGATTTGTCTGTTGAGGTCTTCAAGCTCTTCGACCAGCTTGGTTATTTCAAGCTTGGTCAGCCTTGCAAGCTTCAACTCCAAAATGGCGTCCGCCTGCACCTCGGTGAGATTGAAACGGCTGCGCAGATTCTGCCGCGCTTCGGACGTGGACTGCGATTTTTTGATAATCGCCACCACCTCGTCGATATTCTTAATGGCTATTATCAGTCCTTCCAGAATATGAGCGCGCTCTTTTGCTTTTTTGAGCTGAAATTTGGTTCTGTTGTAAACCACGTCGCGCTGATAGTTGGTGTAGCAGGCAATGATGTCAAGCAACCCCATCTGCTGCGGCTTGCCGTCCGCGATTGCCACCATGTTTATTCCGTAGGTGCATTGAAGGTTTGTGTGCTTGAAAAGTATATCCAGAATTTTTTTCGGGTCGTAATCCTTTTTTATTCTGACAACCGCGCGCACGCCCTCCTTGTCGGACTCGTCCACTATTTCCGCAATACCGGCAAGCAAATCCTTTTTGTCCTCGCGCAAGGCAAGAATTTTCGTCAGCAAATCGGCTTTGTTTACCTGATAAGGCAGCTCGGTTATCACAAGATTTTTTCTGTCGTTGGGCAATACCTCGATATGCACCTTGGCGCGCATGGTGATTTTTCCCTTGCCCGTCTCGTAAGCCTGTTCCAGCTCGTCGGCAACCACGTAGCCGCCTGTGGGGAAATCGGGACCTCTGACGATTTTCATCATTTCCTTCAAGGAAATGTTCTTTTTGTCTATATAGGCAACCACGCCGTCAATGACTTCCCCGAGATTGTGGGGCGGTATGTTTGTCGCAAGTCCCACCGCGATACCGCTGCTGCCGTTGACCAGAATATTGGGAAAACGGCTGGGCAGCATTTCAGGCTCCTGCAACTTGTCGTCGTAGTTCCAGCACCAGCGCACCGTATCCATGTCAAGGTCGCGCAGCATTTCGAGAGCAAGAGGCGTGAGACGCGCTTCGGTATAACGCATCGCCGCCGCGCTGTCGCCGTCCATAGAGCCGAAATTGCCCTGTCCGTCCACGAGAGGCATTCTCATGTTGAACTTCTGCGCAAGACGCACCATAGCGTCGTAAACGGAGGTGTCGCCGTGCGGGTGGTATTTTGCAAGACAGTCGCCTACAACGGCCGCGCTTTTTCTGTAAGGCCTGTCGGGCTTTAAGCCCAGCTCGTGCATGGAGTACAGAATCCTGCGCTGTACGGGCTTCAAACCGTCCTCCACGCGCGGAATGGCTCTGTCCATAATTACGTATTCGGCATAAGGCATCATAGAATCGTGCATTATGTCGCTCATGTTTTTGGTAAGCAGAGTGCTGCCGTCGGGCAGCTTGGAGGTCTCCTTTACCGAAAATTCAAGTTGCTTCATATTATTCACCCGTCGTTATTTATTATACTCGTCGAAAACCTCGTCCCTTTCCTTGTTGAAATCGGCGTTTTCGATAATGTAAGCCTTGCGCGCTTCCACCGTATCTCCCATAAGAGTGGTTATAAGCCGCTCGGCTTCGGCGGCGTCGTCCACCGTGATTCTCATAAGCGTGCGCGTTGCGGGATTGAGAGTCGTTTCCCAAAGCTGCTCGGGATTCATTTCTCCCAAGCCCTTGTATCTTTGCAGCGTGTATCCCCTGCCAACCTCGTTTATGCAGTCGGCAAGCTCGCTGTCGTCGTAGGCGTAAAGTATTTTGTCCTTTTTCCAGACCTTGTAAAGCGGCGGCATACCGATATAAACGTGCCCCTCGGCAAGCAGCTCCCGCATATACCTGTAAAAAAAGGTAAGCAGAATAGCCCTGATGTGCGCCCCGTCCTGGTCGGCGTCGGACAGGATAATTACCTTGTCGTATTTGAGATTGGCGAGATTGAATTCCTCTCCTATGCCCGTGTCCAGCGCGGAGATAATGGTTCTTATTTCCTCGTTGGCAAGCACCTGATCCACCCGCTTCTTTTCAGAGTTGAGCGGCTTGCCGCGCAGCGGCAGAATAGCCTGAAATTTCCTGCTGCGCGCCTGCTTAGCCGAGCCTCCGGCGCTGTCGCCCTCTACGATGAACAGCTCGTTTGAGGTATAATCCCGGGAAGTGCAGCTTGACAGCTTGCCTACAAGATTGGCGTTCTGAATAGTGTTCTTCGTGCGGGCGATTTCCTTTGCCTTTCGCGCCGCTTCCCTAACCTTGGCTGCGGAAACCGCCTTGCGTATGATTACCTCCGCGGTGTCGGGATGGGAGGACAAAAACTCCGTCAGTCCCTGCTGCGTCAGCGCGTCGCAGGCGGTTTTTGCCTCCACGTTTCCGAGCTTTGTTTTCGTCTGTCCCTCGAATTGGACGTTCTTCATTTTTATGGACAGAACGGCGGTCATTCCTTCGCGGTAATCCTCGCCTATCAGATTGTCGTCCTTTTCTTTAAGAAACTTCTTTTCCCGCGCGTAGTCGTTGAACACCTTGGTCATCGCCGCCTTGAAGCCCGTCTCGTGGGTGCCTCCCTCCGGCGTGGGAATGTTGTTGACATAGGAAAAGATATTTTCAGAATAACCCGTGGTCTGCTGAATGGCAAACTCCATAATCATGACGTCGTTGCTTGCGGAGTAGCATATAGGCGAATGCAGCACCGCCTTGTTTTCGTTAAGATATCTGACGAAATCGGCAAGCCCGCCTTCGTAGCGATAAACCGCGCTCAACGGCTCGCCGTCCTCTCCTTCCGTTCTCAAATCCGTGATGGAAAACTCGATTCCCTTGTTGAGAAACGCAAGCTCCTTGACGCGCTTGTTTATCGTGTCGAAATTGAACGCTCCGTTGCCGAAAACCTCTTTGTCGGGAAGAAAAGTAACGCGCGTGCCGTGCTCCGGCTCGTTTTCGCCGCGCTCCGTCTCCTCAAGAGGCTTTACGGGAACGCCGCTCTTGACCTTTCCCGATTTCTCGTCGTAAAAGCTGTGAAAGCTTTGAACGTATTTCTTGCCGTTGCGGAATACCTCTACGTTGAGCCACTTTGAAAGCGCGTTGGTGACGGACGCGCCCACGCCGTGCAGCCCTCCCGAATAGCTGTAATTTTCGTTGTTGAACTTGCCGCCCGCGTGCAGCTGCGTGTAAACCACCTCCACGCCGCTGATTTTCAGCTGGGGGTGGATATCGACGGGTATGCCTCTGCCGTTGTCCGAAACCGTGGCGCTGTTGTCCGTGTTCAAAACTATGCTGAGCCTGTCCGCGAAGCCGTTTGCCGCCTCGTCAACCGCGTTGTCCACAATTTCCCACAAAATGTGATGCAGTCCCTTGACGCCCGTCGTGCCTATGTACATACCGGGACGCATACGCACCGCGTCGAGACCTTCAAGCACCTGTATGTCGCCGGCGGTATATTGTCGGTTTGTCACGTCTTTTTCCTCCGTAACCTCAAAATGAATAAAGTACGAAAAATACTTTCGTCCAAGTATAGCACAATTGACTGCGGTTGGCAAGTATTTTTCGATAAATATACATTTTTTCTTTGAAGAATTGGCATGAAACAAGTTGCAAGTGAAATAAATTTATAATTATAAAATATTTCAAATTTAAATTCATTTGAGTTTTTTTCCGCCGCACGATTGCCCGAAGCCGTCAAACATGATAAAATAGACACAGAATTTTTCGTTAAGGAGAATTGCCTATGTATTGCTACAAACAAATCAGTCCAGACCTGTATTGGATAGGCGGAAGCGACCGCAGGCTTGCGCTTTTTGAAAACGTCTATCCGCTCACAAACGGAGTCGCATACAATTCTTATGTGCTGCTCGACGAAAAAATCGTGGTTTTCGACACGGTGGACAAAGAAATTTCCGCGAGATATTTCGACAATCTCGCCGCTCTTTTAAAGGACAAAAGCCCCGATTTCCTTGTCGTGCACCACATGGAGCCCGACCACGCGGCTTGTATAGCCGAGTTTTTGCTGCGTTATCCCGACGTCACAATCGTTTGCAACGCCAAAACGCAAGCAATGATAGCGGAGTTTTTCGGAGCAAAGGCGGCGCTCAACGTCAGAACCGTCACCGAGCAGGACACGTTGGAAACGGGACGCCACTCATTCCGTTTTGTTTTCGCGCCCATGGTTCATTGGCCTGAGGTCATGGTGAGCTTCGACGTAACCGACGGCACGCTGTTTTCCGCCGACGCTTTCGGCACGTTCGGAGCGCTCGACGGAAATCTGTTTGCGGACGAAATCAATTTTGTGAGCGAAAAGCTTCCCGAAGCGCGGCGTTACTACGCAAATATAGTGGGAAAATACGGCGCGCCCGTTCAGGCGCTGCTCAAAAAAGCGGCAGCCCTGCCCGTAAAAACCGTATGTCCTCTGCACGGTCCCGTATGGCGCGAAAATATAGCGTGGTTTGTTGACAAATACGATAAATGGAGCTCTTATATTCCCGAAGAAAACGCCGTGGCGATTTTTTACGGTTCGGTGTACGGACACACGCAGGAGGCGGCGGAAATACTTGCTTCATGCCTTGCGGATTTGGAAGTCAAAAACATAAAGGTTTACGACGTGTCCGCACAGCACTCCTCTTATCTGGTTGCGGAAGCGTTCAGGTGCAGTCATTTGGTTTTTGCCTCCTCCACCTACAACGCAGGCATATTTGAAAACATGGACATACTCATCGACGACCTGATAAAGCACGCTTTGCAGAACAGAAAGGTCGCCCTGATTGAAAACGGAAGCTGGGCGGCTACGGCGGGTATGTTCATGAAGGAAAAATTGTCGAAATGCAAAAACACGGAGTTTATCGGAGACGTCGTCACAATCAAGTCGGCTCTCAAAGAAAATCAACTCGCCGACATCAAGGCTCTCGCCAAAAAAATCGCTTCAAGTATGGACGGCTGAAACGGTCTGTCTTAAAAAACTACGGGTGCGGAATTTATTTCCGCACCCTTATTTTGTCCGCCGCACTCGCTCAAACGCCCGTTTTCGGCAAAAAGTTGCGGTTTAAAGCATACATATCAAATGCTCCGCCGCCAAAATAAAACGTCAAACGCCCGTCCCGTCGCGCGCGGGAAATAAAGTCGGCATTTTCGGAATATAATGTCTGAGGCTTTCGGTTGCGGCGGCGCGTTAAACCATAACTGACAATCTGACGCCTTTTCATTGACAAAACGCGCTTTTTGTTGCAAAATAGAATCGGAAGACAAAATAAAAAAACGGAGACACTCATTATGCTGACTTTGGAAAAAATCTACAAGGCAAGCGAGGTTTTGAAAGAGGTTGCAGGCAAAACGGATATTCTGCCCGCCTCCAAAATCTTTTGCGACAATCATATTTTCCTCAAAACGGAAAATATTCAATCCACAGGCTCCTTCAAGGTACGCGGCGCGTATTTCAAAATTTCCGAGCTGACCGAGGAAGAAAAGAAACGCGGCGTCATAGCGTGCTCCGCAGGCAACCACGCGCAGGGAGTCGCGCTTGCGGCGACGAAACACGGCGTGAAGTCCCTTATATGCCTGCCCGAGGGCGCTCCCATAAGCAAAATTCAGGCGACAAAGGGCTACGGCGCGGACGTGTGTCTCGTCAAGGGCGTTTACGACGACGCTTATCAGAAGGCTCTCGAACTGAAAGAACAGTACGGCTACACTTTTGTCCACCCCTTCGACGACGAGGACGTTATTGCGGGACAGGGCACCGTCGCATTGGAAATACTAGAAGATATGCCGAAGGTAGACGCCATCGTCGTGCCTATCGGCGGCGGCGGACTGATATCGGGTATTGCCTACACCATAAAAAACCTGAAATCCAAAATAAAGGTTTACGGCGTTCAGGCGGAGGGCGCTCCGAGTATGTACAGGTCCGTCAAGGAAGGCGCTCCGATAACCCTTGACGAGGTCAACACCATTGCCGACGGAATCGCCGTCAAGCACCCCGGCACGCTGACCTACGAGCTGACCAAAAAATATGTGGACGACATATTTACCGTTTCCGAGGACGAAATAGCCACCGCAATAGTAACTCTCATGGAACGCAAAAAAATGGTTGCCGAAGGAGCGGGCGCCGTTTCCGTAGCGGCGGCAATGTTCAACAAGCTGCCTTTGAAAGACAAAAACGTGGTTTGCATAGTTTCGGGCGGCAACATCGACGTAAACAAGCTCAGCCGCGTCATAACGCGCGGTCTAATCAACAGCGGCAGACGTTGCAGCCTTACGCTCAGGCTCATGGATAAGCCGGGACAGTTCAGCGAAGTGGCAAGAGTGCTCGCCGAACACGGCGCAAACGTCATTTCCGCATTCCACGAGCGCGCCTCCACCGATGCTGACATAAATTTCTGTTACATAAAGCTTGACCTCGAAACAAGGGATTTCGAGCATATCGAAACAATAAAGCACGCGCTGGAAGCCGAGGGCTTCCGCATCGTCGGCTGAATAAAATTTGCAGAAAAAGGAGACATAAAAATGAAAGAATTGAATTACGTAAGCACCAAAGACGCGCCTGGAGCAATAGGTCCCTATTCTCAGGCGGTGTGCGCAAACGGTCTGATTTACACGTCGGGACAAATACCCATCAATCCCGCCACGGGCAACGTAGACGCCGCGGATATCAAAGCGCAGACGGAGCAATCCTGCCGCAATGTAAAGGCCATACTCGAAGCGGCAGGCACAAATCTCGAAAAAGTAGTCAAAACCACCTGCTTCCTCGCCGATATGGGCGACTTTGCGGCTTTCAACGAAGTGTATGCCAAGTATTTTACGGGCAAACCCGCGCGCAGCTGCGTTGCCGTCAAAACCCTGCCCAAAAACGTGTTGGTTGAAATAGAGGCAATCGCGCTGATTGACTGAAAAATCTTTCGGTTGCACCGACAAATCAATACAAACCTACAACCCGCCCCCGCGGAAATTTCGCGGGGGTTTGTTTTTGCAGTAAAATAACCTGCCAAAAAAATTCATTAAATTGTTGAAAACGATTGACAGCAAACTCTCTAAATGTTATTATATTCAAGCGTTTGGAATCCTCGGGGGTGTAGCTCAGCTGGGAGAGCACCTGCTTTGCAAGCAGGGGGTCAGCGGTTCGATTCCGCTCATCTCCACCACTCCAAACCACAACCAAAATAACGGGATTGTAGCTCAGTTGGTTAGAGCACGCGCCTGATAAGCGCGAGGTCGGTAGT
>ENA-ORSK01000234-ORSK01000234.1-human-gut-metagenome-genome-assembly--contig:-NODE-234-length-59366-cov-5.164185_pt1 | contig 59366 bp, 50 predicted proteins | sample MGYA00242192_ERZ509159 | MGnify/ENA primary metagenome ERZ509159 (study PRJEB26280, sample SAMEA2338663) | human gut metagenome | biome: human gut; feature: human-associated habitat; material: faeces...
TTTTTGAGGATAAACGTTACGTCTTTGTGGCCGAGACAAGCCTCAAAGGACGTAAACTGTTCCTGCTAAAACCCACCACATACATGAACCTCAGCGGCAACGCCGTGCGCTATTGGCTCAACAAAGAGAACATAGACCAGTCGCGACTGCTTGTCATCGTGGACGATCTGTCGCTTCCGCTCGGCGCATTCCGTCTGAAAGGCTCGGGCAGCAACGGCGGCCACAATGGGCTCGGAAACATTCAGCAGCTCATAGGTCAACAATACGCACGGCTCCGTATGGGCATCGGCAACGACTTCCCGCGTGGCGGACAGGTTGACTGGGTGTTGGGAAAATACAGCGAGGACGACATGAAGATACTTCAACCGTCCATCGACTACGCCGTTGAGATTATAAAGAGTTTCGTGTTGACGGGCATCGACAACACGATGAACGCCTACAACAAATTAGGAAAGAAATAATGGCAGACGAAGCACGAATAGACAAATGGCTGTGGGCAGCACGCATATTCAAGACACGTTCGATAGCGGCAGACGCATGCAAGAACGGTCGTGTCACGATAAACAACGTAAATGTAAAGCCAAGCCACATGGTGAAAGCCGGCGAGACGGTAAGCGTTAAGAAGCCGCCAATCACCTACTCTTTCCGCATTCTGAAACCAATAGAGCAGCGTGTGGGCGCGAAACTCATTCCTGAGGTTTACGAGAACGTTACAGACCCGAAACAATACGAGCTGCTGGAGATGAGCCGCATAAGCGGTTTCGTGGACAGAGCACGCGGCACCGGACGTCCTACAAAGAAAGAGCGCAGAGCTCTCGACGCCTTCATCGATCCGGCGATGTTCGGTTTCGACGATGACGATTATGACGATGATTTAGACTAACAAACCACTATGAAGAATATAGCAATATTTGTTTCCGGCAACGGGACCAACTGTGAGAACATAATAAAACACTTTGCCGGCTCGTCCGAGATATCGGTCGCGCTTGTTGTAGCCAACCGCCCCGACTGCTATGCACTGACACGTGCGGCACGCAATAATGTTCCCACGGTGGTGATACCCAAAAGTGAGTTCAACAACGAAGCCACTCTTATGGACACCCTGCGCCGTTACAATATTGACTTCATAGTACTTGCAGGTTTCCTTCTGATGATACCCGACTTCCTTGTCAAGGCATACGACCACCGCATGATGAACATTCATCCTGCGCTGCTTCCTAAATTCGGAGGCAAGGGAATGTACGGACGACACGTACACGAAGCCGTAAAAGCAGCCGGAGAGAAGGAAAGCGGAATAACAATACACTGGGTGAGCAATGTGTGCGACGGCGGAGAGATAATAGCACAATACTCTACTCCGCTAAGCGAAAGCGACAGTGCCGACGACATTGCCGCAAAAGTGCACGAGCTGGAAATGCGCTACTATCCGGAGACAATAGAAAAGACGATTGCATCTATCTGATTTCCGGTCAGCCGTTACGGCGCACATTACGCCCTGGTTTCCTTCCTCCAAACATGTTCAGCCTGTATTCCAGCTTCAGCATCACGTAGCTATTGATGGAGTTATACTCCGTATCGTTTCGGCTGTTGGCGTTTATCGAGCGTGAGAAATTGCTCTGCTCGCACAATATATCCTTAAACTCAAGCATCAGCCTGAGCGATTTTTTCTTCAGAAAACTCTGACTTACCTGTAGATTCCATATCAGTTCGTCCGTATTCATCGACTTTTCGTTGTATCCGCGACGGCTGTTCTGATTGATGCCAGTCCAGAAAGACATGCCCCACGGAGCATTTATATTGACATCCATACCGTAAGAATATCTCCACGTATCCAGATTGTTGTTGGACTGCAACATATTTCTTGTCCTGTCATAATTTACCGAAGCGTGCAGTCCCACGTCCAGCCAGTCGTTCCTGAAATTGCCCCATATATTCTCTCTGAACGTCGTTGAGTGAGTCACATTCTTCTCCGACGAACTGGAATTATTTAGATTTATATAGCTCACATAGTGGTTATAGTTCACCCAGCTGTCCGAGCCCACAGTCCATACACCGGCAGTGTCTATCGACATATTGTAAGAGAAGCCAAGCGATCCGTTCCAGTTGCCGTTTATGTTCTGCGGCTGCGTGATACGGCCACCCGTCTGTTCGTTATACGTAACCATGTTGCTTATGCTGTTGTGTGTTGTACTGAACCTTGCGCTTGCCGTTATACTGCGCTGCCGCTTTATGGCATACGACTTGAAGTTCAGGTTTATATTGCTCGTGAACGACGGCTTCAGCCCCGGGTTTCCCTTGCTTATATAGAGCGGATTGCTGTCATCCGTTATGTCGAGAAGGCTTGTTATGCTCGGCTGCGACGTCGATCCACGATAGGTAAGACGTATGTCGCTGTACTTCGAGAAGCGGTAACGGAAGTTCACAGTAGGCGAGACATTTGTCACCGTACGCACCGTATCGACGAGCATTCCCCAATAATCCTGTATGAGATGCGAGCGCTGCGGCCTCACCACTACACCCGCGTTAAGATTGTATTTCTCGTTAACCACCCTCAACTGCACATTGATGTTGTGATTATAATTGTTGTGCTCGGCATACCGGCTCAGCTCGTCGTCGAGATAATATTCCAACGGCTGTTCAAACAATCCGAGCATACTGTTCCAGTCGCGATACGCGTTCATGATTTCGTTCCACGATTCTTCTGGTATCCGTTCGAAATTATAAGTCCTGCGGTCGCTCACACTATGACTGTACTGATACTGATAGCTCATCTGCAGAAACACGTTTTTGAACAGCGGTTCGGTGTATGTTGCCCTGAGACTGTAGCTCATATTGTTGGAAGGAGCCACGTTGTAGCGGTTTGTCTGATATGTAGAGTCGTTGCCGTACATATCCTTAACCTGATAAAGATGAACGTTAGAGGCCGACAGACTCTTGTTGTTTCCCTTACCGTAGTTAATGTTTCCGTTCACGGCAATGTTGCGTCCTTTGCTATTCAGCTTGCGGAAAAACTGCAGCGAAGCGCCGGTTGACCAGTTGTCGCTGTTGCTCAGCGACTTGTTGCGGCGGCGGTTCACCATCAGTCCGTTGTCTTCCATCACCCCGATGCCTTCATCGTCGAGCGGCTCATCCACATAAAGATAAGGATCTTCCTTATACGAAGCCGACGAAGAGAACCCGCGTCCGTCGTTCACAGAATAGTTGAACGACGGTCTGAACGTTATGGTCGTCATTGTGTCCGGCTTCCATTCCAGTCGCATATTGGCGTTCCATCCGTCACTGCGCGAATAGTTCTGGTTCTCACTGTTCGAGAAAGCTCCCGTAGTATTTACGAAACTCTCCACTGCACTCTTAGACCAATTATTGTTGTCGGAGTGATTCCACCTTATGCCTCCGTCTATTTTCAGCTTGTCACGTTTCTCATAGTTTATGTTCACACCGGTCATCTTGGAACGTCGCTTACCGCCTCCGCCCGTGTTGTTCATATTCCCCAACAAAGTATAACGCAGGTCGCCATAGAAGCGCGCGCCCATAAACCGTCCGGCATATCTGTCGTGCGTACCGTAGCCTATATTGGTGTTCACGTTGAAACCCTTCTTCATCTCCTTCTTCACACCGAAGTCGAGCACCGTCACCTCCTCGCCGTCGTCTATTCCGGTAAGCTTGGCCAGGTCGCTCTTCTCATCATACGACTTTATCTTGTCCACGATGTCTGCCGGCAGATTCTTCAGTCCCGTTTCCAGATCACCGCCCATGAACTCGCGGCCGTCAAGCAACAACTTCTTCACCTGCTTGCCGTTTATGGTTATGGTACCGTCTTCCTCAATCTTCGCACCCGGGAGTTTTTTCACCAGCTCCTCTATCACAGACCCCTCAGCCACCTTATATGCCGCCGCATTATACACGAATGTGTCTTCCTGCACAACCACTTTAGGCACATTGGCCGTGATTACCGCCTCGCCAAGGAGCGTCACACTCTCCGACAATCCTATCTTCCCGACATCCGATTTCTTGCCTGACTCCACCGTGACATTGCACATAATCTCGCTGTATCCCATGCTCGACACCTTCAGAATATAGCTTCCGGGCACGTTCACGGCCATATTGAACTTACCGCCATTATCCGTCAGAACCCCGCCGACAAACGTAGAGTCAGACTTCAGCAACTGCACGGTTGCCCTGAACAGAGTGCTGTCGTTTGCCGCATCCACAACGGTTCCGGTGACCGATGATTTCTGTGCGAAGGCACAACCAAAAGATAAAAGGATAAGAAAATATAGCGTAATAAGTCGTTGAGTCATAATAATAGCTGGTTTATTATTATGACGTATATAATATAATAAGGTTTAAATATGATATAAAAAAAGTTTGTTTTTTCTTCATAATGTATAAAAAGACCCGGCCTCAACGTTCACACGTTCAGACCGGGTCAAGCAGATATTTTAATCAACTGATCTATATATCACATTATCGGCATCATAGGGAAGCCTCCGCGTGGAGGGCGTCCGCCATGACCACCGGGTCTTCCGCCGGGACCTCCGTGACCACCAGGGCCGTCAGGACGACCCGGACGGTCTCTCATCTCACTGCGCGACTGCTTGTTGCCGAAGAGATTGAAACGATAGACCACGTGCAACATGGCATAACTGTTGATTGCGTTATACTCCACATCGCTGCGCTGCATGGCGTTGATGGTGCGGCTGAAGTTGCTCTGGTTGTGCAGGATGTCATAGAACTGAATCATCACCGACAGCGGCTTACCCTTGAGGAAGCTCTGCGATATCTGCGCGTTCCATACAAGCTCGTTTGTGTTCAGCGACTTGTCGTTATATCCGCGGCGGCTGTTCTGATGCAGATCCGTCGAAAGATTTGTGCCCCACGGACATGTCACGTAGAGCGTGGCACCGTATGCGAACTGCCATGTGTCGAGGTTGCTCTGTGCCTGAAGCTTGTTGCGTACGTGGTTATACTGCAACGATCCGTCGAGTTCCAGCTCCAACCAGTCGTTACGGTAGCTGCCTGCCAGACGCTCACCGAGTGTCATCGAGCGTGTCAGGTTCTTCTGCGAATCCGAATTGCGGTCAAGGCTGAGATAGCTCACGTAGTTGTTATAGTTGAAGTCGGTCGTGGTGCTCACGTTCCAGTATCCTGTGGAGTCGATTGCCACGTTATACATTAACGCACTGCTCAGGTTCCAGTTTCCGTTTATGTTCTCCGGCCTTGTTATTCGCCCGCCGGTCTGTTCGTCGTAGGTCACCTTCGAGCTTATGCTGTTGCGCGTCGTACTGAAGTTCAGATGAGCGGCTATGGCCTGCGTATGGCTCTGTATGAAGTTGTTGTAGAACACTCTCAGGTTGTTGGTGAACGACGGCTTCAGTCCCGGATTACCCATCGTGATGTTCAGCGGGTCGCTGTCGTCGGTTATGTCGAGCAGGTCGCTTATGCTTGGCTGCGACGTATATCCGCGATAGTTTATGCGCAGGTTGCTCATCTTGCTGAAACGATAGCGGAAGTCGAGCGTCGGCGTGATGTTCATTACCGTACGCACCGTGTCCTTGTAAACGCCCTGATAATCCTGTATGTAGTTAGAGCGCTGCGGCTGGGAGAGCACACCCACATTGAAGTTGTATTTCTCGCGTATCATTCTGAACATCACCTCAATCTCGTGCGTATAGTTCTTGTATTCGGAATAACGGCTCAGGCTCTTGTCGAAATATGTCTCGAAAGGATTGTCCAGACGGGCCAGATATGAGCCCCATCCGCGGTAGACAGGAGTGAGTCCCGAGAAGAAGTCTTCGCCCAGATTGCTGAAGTCGTAGGTGTTCTGGTCGCTCTTGCTGAAGCTGTAGTTGAACTTATAGCTCAGTTGCAGGAACGTGGCTTTCCACAGCGGCTCACTATATGTGGCCTGTAACGTATAGTTGTAGTTGCGTGTAGGAGTGACGCGGTAGCGGTTGGTCTGATAAGTGGAGTCGGCACCTGCGGCATTGAGAATCTGATAAAGATGCACGTTTGTGAGCGACAGATTGTTGCTGTTGCCCTCGCTGTAGCGGCCCTCGGCACGGATGGGGAAGTTGCGTCCCTTGTTACCCAGACGGCGGTTGTACTGTAACGAGCCACTGACCTGTTTCGACTCGCTGTAGCCTATAGAGCTTCCGTTGTTGCTGTTCACCATCACGTCTTCCTTGTCGAGCGCGGCTATCGACTCCTCACTGAGCGGGTCGGTCACATAGTCATATGGATCGGCGTTGTATGATGCCGAGCGGTTGATCGACCGGCTGTCGTTGGCCGAGTAGCTGAATGACGGTCTGAACATGATGTTGGTCATCGTGTCGGGCTTCCACTCCAGTCGCATCTGCGCGTTCCAGCGGTCGCCGCGCGAATAGCTCTGGTTCAGACTGTTTGAGAACGAACCCACGGTGCTCACGAAGTTCTCCGACGAGCTCTTGGTGCGGGCGTTGTTGTTGGTGTGGTTCCAGCGCACGCTTCCGTCGAGCTTCAGCTTGTTGCCGTCGTCATAGTTGAAGTTCGCGCCAAACATCTTCGACGTTGTCAGTCCGTTGCGTCCGCGTCCGAAGTTGCCGCGTCCGCCACCACCGGGGAATCCCTTGTCGTTCACGTTGTTCAGATTGCCCATGAGCATCACCCTGAACTTATTGTTGAAATATGCTCCCATGAGTTTCTCGGCATACCGGTCTTCTGTTCCGTAGCTTAAATCGACATTGCTGAAGATACCTTTGTTCATGCCGCGCTTCAGTCCGAAGTCGAGCACTGTCTCCTCGTTTCCGTCGTCAATGCCCGTCACCTTGGCCAGGTCGCTCTTCTCGTTATAGGCTTTCACCTTCTCGACGATGGACGTAGGCAGGTTCTTCAGCGCGGTCTCCGTGTCGCCTGTCATGAACTCCTTGCCGTCCACCTTTATCTTCTTCACTTCCTGTCCGTTGATGGTCACCTTGCCGTCGTCGTCTATCTTCGCGCCCGGCAGACGCTTTATGAGCTCCTCTATGGCCGAGCCTTCAGGCGTGCGGTAGGCTGACGCGTTATAAACCAGCGTGTCCTCATTCACCACCACCCTGGCAGCGTGGCCCGTGACGGTGGCTCCCTTGAGCATGGTGGCCTCCGCTCCGAGCGTTATCTCGCCCAAATCCACATCGCGGCCATCTTTCACTTCCACATTCTTGAAGCTGACAATATATCCCACACTTGTGAATTTAAGGATATACTTGCCGTCCGAACGGGCCTTCAACGTGAATTTTCCGTTATCGTCCGACGTTGCACCTGTGACATAGGTGCTGTCGCTGTTGAGCATCTGCACAGTCACCTGTGGCATTGCTTCCTTCGTGTCACGGTCTGTCAAGAGGCCGGTGATGCTGCGGTTCTGTGCAGAGACAGCCGTCCACACCAGCGCAAGCAGCATAATCAGAACAGTTTTTTTCATTTCCAGTTATTGATTGTTTTTATAATGGGTTCACGCTTTTTTAGACGAATCTTTATTTTCAAGGTTTAATTTACTTTCAAAAAAGCACGTTTTTATTCATTTTTATGTGAGATATGATTCTTATTGTCGTTGCGCGGACTGATGAATATGCACATATCTGCACATGCCGTTTCCAGTGCCGGAAACTCGCTGTCTGCCGGCATCAACAACTTTGCGATAAAGCCGTAAACGGCCATGAAACCGCATAAATATTCATTTTCAAAAGTAAAAAATCTTTACAATATTTTTTTGCAAAATAGAAACGAGCGTGCCGGGAAAGCTGTATATAAACTGCATATTCATACCGTGACAGGTCCGTTTTCTTTTCGTTCTATTGCGATAAAGGCCATTTCGCACTCTGATAAAGCCCATATTGCATGCCGATAAAGCCTAATTCGTGGCATGAAATAGGCTCTTTCGCATCCCGATATAGGCTCTTTCGCAAAACGACGACCATGGTTTCGCGCTCCGCTTTTGCGTAAATCGCTGATTGACAGCAAAATAACAAAACCTCTCAAAACTCGCGTATTTGCGCATAAATATATTTTTCTGAGCTGCACGGGCACTCTCGTGAAGTTGACGATGAATATTTATTCATCCTCGATTTTATTTCTGTATATTTATGCAATTATACGCATCGGCTGTTTCCGATCCGCACACCGGCACACGCCTGTCGCTATTGCGCGACAAGCTCAGCCTTTTCATATACATTATTTTAATATAAAACCGCCTCTATTTTAATACCCAAAACACCTCTCGCGCCATATTTCTCATCTCTCGTCTGACATTCTCCACATAAGCCGGGAACGCAAAAAATGGCGCTTTTTATTTCGTTTTCCGCTCGTTTGCACTATCTTTGCATAAGACAAGGCTGCGCTCAGCAATCTGAAAGCAAGCTGTCATTGCACTCACTTGCACTGTCTTTGCATAAGACAGGCTGCGCTCAGCAATCTGAAAGCAAGCTGTCATTGCATTCACTTGCACTGTCTTTGCATAAGACAAGGCCGCAAGCGCCGCTCCGGCGACATTCATATTCACAAATAAAGAGGGATGATATTATGAAACAGAGAATTATCTTATCACATGATATCGAGGCGGAGATTGCCGAGGCGATATCAGAATGTGAACACGACAGACTGTTTGTACTGACCGATGAGACCACACGCGACTTATGCTGGCCGCGGATAAAAGATTTTCTCTCGCTCAAAAACGCAAACGTCATCACCATAAAGGCAGGCGATACCAACAAGAACATCGACTCGACAATAAGCGTATGGCACAGTCTGCAGGACGGAGGTGCCACGCGCCACTCGTGCCTCATCAATCTGGGTGGAGGCATGGTGACCGACCTTGGAGGGTTCGCCGCATCGACATTCAAGCGCGGCATCGACTTCATCAACATCCCTACGACACTGCTCGCCATGGTCGATGCGTCGGTGGGAGGCAAGACCGGAGTGAACTTCGGAGGGCTGAAGAACGAGATAGGAGTGTTCTGCGACAGCCGGTTCGTGATTCTCGACACGCTGTTTCTCGGCACACTCGACCATACCAACATCTGCTCCGGATATGCGGAGATGCTCAAACACGGACTGCTTAGCAACGACCGCATGTGGAGCGAACTGCTTACGTTCGACCTCGACCGCCCCGACCTGAAACACCTGCAGCACATGCTGGCCGAATCGGTGAGGGTGAAGGAGAAAGTGGTTAAGGCCGACCCGCTGGAGCGTAACATACGCAAGGCCCTGAATCTGGGACACACCGTGGGTCACGCTTTCGAGTCGCTGGCAATGAAGAAGGGCCGCCCGGTGCTCCATGGATACGCCGTGGCATGGGGACTGGCGTGCGAACTGTATCTCAGTCACATGAAAGAGGGATTCCCCATCGAGAAGATGCGCCAGACGGCGACGTTCATACGCGAGAACTACTCGCTGCCCGAGGTGACGTGCGACGACTATGAGGAGCTTTACGGACTGATGACCCATGACAAGAAAAACACCGCGGGCACCATCAACTTCACGCTCCTTGCCAATGTGGGCGACATACACATAAACCGCACGGCGACCAAAGAAGAAATATTCGAAGCCCTCGATTTCTATCGCGAAGGGCTGTGACTATGTTAAATAACACATCAAATAATGGACATTGAAAAACTCAAAAGAGTGAGACTTGAGCAGGACGGACTGTCCAAGACACTCGGAATGGACTTTATCTCTACTCCCGAACCCGACACGTGCATGGCACGAATGAAGGTGGGACGACACAACCGACAGGTGTTCGGATTCCTCAGCGGCGGAGCATCGCTCGCACTGGCTGAGAACCTCGCGGGCATAGGCTCGATGGCACTGTGCCCGGGCAAGATATGCCTTGGCATCAACGTGACGGGCAACCACATGAAGGCGGTGCTCGAGGGCGACACCGTAACGGCTTACGGACGATGCATACACAAGGGCCGCACGCTGCACCTGTGGCACATAGAACTGAAAAACAACGCCGGCGAACTGATTTCGTCGGTTGAGGTGACAAACTTCATACTCACCCCGAGAACAAAATGACAAGCTATGCCATGTACCGTCTGCCGCACAGCCGGCAGATAATAAAGATAACGCAGACCGAAGGACTGCCCGAGGAACTGCACTCGTATCGTGAACTAAACGGACGGAGCGGATTCGTATTCGCTCCGTTCTGCGTATCGACATCGTGCCCTGTGCTGCTCATAAAGCCAGACATCACGGAGACAATGCCGGCGCCCGAGTGTCTCTACACTCCTTCGCCGTGTGCTCCGCAACGACATACCGACAGCCGGGAGAGAGAGGTTTACGCCTCCGACTTTGCGGCGTTCAACGACGCGTTGCAGAATGGCAGGTGCGAGAAACTGGTGCTTGCGCGCAGCTCAAGAGTGAAGTGCGAGGGCCACGCACAACCCGAACAACTGTTCATGAAGGCGTGCCGACTCTATCCTCGAATGTTCGTGGCACTCGTGTCCACACCGCAAGGGGGCACGTGGCTCATGGCGACACCCGAGATTCTGCTCTCTGGCGACGCGCCGGTATTCTCCACCATGGCCCTGGCAGGCACGATGCGGCTGGACGACAGTCAGCTCGGATTCGACACGCCGGGCAACTCTGCGGGCGACAACACCATAGAATGGGACGACAAGAACAGGCGCGAGCAGGCGTATGTGGCATCATACATACGCAACCGCATAGGTAGCCTGGCATACAACATAAGCAGAAAAGGACCATACACGGCACGCGCCGGACGGCTGGTCCACCTGCGCACCGACTTCACATTCACGCTCGACGACATGAATATCCTGGGCGATGTCATCGACTGCCTGCACCCCACTCCGGCTGTTTGCGGCATTCCCAAGGACGAGGCACGTCACTTCATCATGAGCCACGAGTCTGAAGAGCGCGGCTATTACAGCGGTTTCAGCGGACCGTTGCATCCTGACGGCGAGACACGTCTGTTTGTTTCGTTGCGCTGCATGAGCATCGGCGACGACGGCTATCGCCTCTATGCCGGCGGAGGATTGCTGCGCGAGAGCGACGAACAGCGCGAGTGGGAGGAGACTGAATGTAAGATGGACACCATGAGGTGTGTGATAAACAACGACTGAAATGTACAGCAACAAGGAAAACGTGAACATTCTCACGGCGCTGCTCGCAGCTTACGGAGTGCGCCATGCAGTGGTATGCCCGGGCAGCCGCAACGCGCCCATAGTTCACAACCTCAACGAATGTCCAGACATAGAGTGTCATCCCGTGACCGACGAGCGCTCGGCCGGATTCTGCGCAATAGGCATGAGCCTGGCAACAGGAATGAAACCGGTGGCGGTGTGCGTCACGTCCGGATCGGCGGTGCTCAATCTTGCACCGGCAGTGGCCGAGGCTTTCTATCGACACATACCGCTCATAGTCATCTCTGCCGACCGTCCCGCGCAATGGATAGGCCAACTCGACGGACAGACTTTGCCGCAACCGGGGGCTTTCGGCACGATGGTGCGCAAGTGTGTAACGCTGCCCGAGCCTCAGAACGACGAGGAACGCTGGATGTGCAACCGCCTTGTGTGCGAGGCGCTCTATCTTTCCACATGCCGCACAGGGGCTCCGGTGCATATCAATGTACCGATAACCGAGCCGCTATTCACATTCGACAACGAGCGACTTCCCGACGAACGCATCGTAACGCGCTGCCGACGCGACAGCCGGACAACATCGTGCGACGCCCTGCCTGAGGCTTGGTTCACGGCACGCCGGCCGATGGTAGTCATAGGACAGATGCCGTATGGCGCAATAGATAGCGGCACACTATACACACTCTCACGCTCGTTCGTCACACTGTGCGAACCTCTCGGAAACGATGCCGTGCACTTCGATGAGGTGATACGCATAAAAAGCAGCGACGAGAATTACATGCCTGACTACATATTATATATAGGTGACACGGTCGTAAGCAAGGCCGCGCGACGCTTTCTGCGATGCTCCGGTGCTCCGTCATGCCTGCTTACGGCAGACGATTCGGTCATTACCGACCCGTTGATGCGCCTTACACACATTGCCAGATACGACAGTCCGGACGTTCTGAAGCGTCTCCCCGAATTGCTCGGAGCTGACAACGAACGCAGCCGTGAGTCGCTTTCCGCGGACAACGCAGCCGACATTGCCGCCGAACGCGCACGTTTCCTGCAACTATGGAACAACGCACTCGACGCCGCCAGCCGCCATGCCGAGGACTACGAACCTGAATATTCGTCTATGGCTGCGGTGAAATACTTCGAACAGCAGCTTGCCGATATGGAATACGACTGGCACGTGCACTATGCCAACAGCTCAGCCATAAGGCTCGCAAACATATTCGCCACACACCACGTTGAGTGCAACCGAGGCGTGAACGGCATCGAAGGCAGCCTGTCAACAGCGGCAGGTCACTCCATGGCTACCGCCGATATGGTGTTCTGTGTCATCGGTGATCTGAGCTTCTTCTACGACCAGAACGCTCTGTGGAACACTTCTCTGAAAGGCAATCTGCGCATAATCCTGCTCAACAACGGTGGAGGAAGCATATTCCGCGGACTGCCCGGATTGAGCGAAAGCGCGGCGGCGGACTCACTTGTAGCCGCATGTCACACCACAAAAGCCCAAGGTATATGCACACAGAACGACATTGGTTACATGGCGGCACACGACATGAACGAGATGCAGCTGGGCATTGTGACACTGCTGACAAGACAGGCCGAGCGTCCGATGTTGCTCGAAGTGATGACCGATTCGACCAAAGACAACGACGTGATGGCCGATTACTTCAAATCGTTCAGGCCATAACCGTCATACAGAATCATATAGCATAGCCTTTCAAAAGAGTTTTACCATACCGCAAAACCGGTATACGACAATACGGAAAAAACTGTCTTATAAGGACAAATAACGCCTTAAAGCATCATAAAAAACATTGTTTTAATATACCTCAAGTAAGTAAAAAATCAAAAAATTAACACACTTTGTAAAAAAAATCGGTATTTTCTTGCTATTTGTAAAAAATTATATCTACTTTTGGAGAAATTTTTTAAACACATTAAAAATTAGTATTTATGAGAAAACTTTTACTTATTGCAGCTGTCATGTTTTCTTTAGGCAGCATGGCGCAAAGCCCATTACGTTTAGCCAAAGAATTTAAAATGGCTGAAAATAATCTGAAGAAGGTGAACAATCTTATGAGAGTAAGTCTGCCTTCAGCTTCTACAATGAAAAAAGCACCGGCAAAGGCAGCTCCGGAAGGAGAATCTCACACTTATTATCTCGACTTCTATACCAGCGCTTACGGAGTTGGTACACTTCCAGAATTCCACAAAGCAGTCAATGTTGTTTACGGTGCCGACAACAAGGTTTACATTCAGAATATGATGTATCCTTCTCTGTTCGATACTTACATTGAGGGTGAACTGAACGGAAACACAATAACCATTCCTAACGGACAGGCTATTGGTACATTTGGTGACACCTACAATATGGTTTTGTGTAATATGACCGTAGTAGAAGAAACCGATGGTGTATCATTTGTTCCTGATCAATCAAGCGAATTCACACTCACCGTTGATAATGAATATGGCACTATCACAAGTGGTGAAAATAGTTTCCTCGGTATAGTTACCGACGATTATCAAAATACTCTCACCGTTGGAGGAATCATGCAATTTGTACCGGAAGATTTCTTCCAGGCTGCAGACGAGCATGAATACACATACGATCATGAAGGTTACGACACTCCGATACAGACTGTAAACGGCACTCTCGAGGTAATCAGCCTCGGAGATTACAGCTACATCAAGGGTCTTATGCCTGAATTAAATCCTGACGCATGGTCATTTGCTTACATGGAGAATGGCAACCTGACATTGTCATTACCACAAATCATTGACGAGGATATGGCAGCTGTTTTCGCTGACTTCAATAACGGTGACCAGATTATGACCGATCCTATAGCATTCACATACGATGCTGCATCTGATTGCTACACGATGTCTGACTATACACTTGTAAACCTGTTTGCAACTTCCAGTAACTCCTTAGGTTACAGCGACAGCTATGACAACCTCAAGATAAAAGCCACAACAACCGGTATCAACAAGGTTGAAAGCAGCGATGCTGATGTTGTTTCAACCCAATACTTCGATATCTCTGGCCGTCGTATCAACAGCGCACAGAAGGGTATCAACGTAAAGGTCATGAAATACTCTGACGGAACAACAAAGACTGTTAAGGTTATCAAGTAAAAGATACACACTTATCAAACTTTATAATCACGGCAGGCATGTCTTCAGAAAGACATGCCTGTTTTTTGTATATATACCCGACAATTAATACGGAAAACGATGTAATGCGGACACTTGTTTGCTCTTATGACAAAAAATTGATAACTTTGCCACAATTACAATGAAGGTGATCGGATAGCGGAAAAGCACGTCCGGACAAGCCACGGACATAAAACCGCGACACCGAACAGATGGGAAACCATGACATAAAACAACTTACGACAACACAAAACATAACAAATATGAGCACAAGAGAATGGAAACCGATAGAAGGTTTCGACTTTAAGGAGATTCTTTTCGACGAGTACAACGGCATCGCCCGCATAACTATCAACCGACCGAGATGGCGCAACGCCTTCACGCCACGTACAACGTGGGAGATGTCGAAGGCGTTCGCATGGTGCAGGGAGGCTCAACGCATAGGCGTGGTGATACTCACCGGTGCTGGCGACAAGGCGTTCTGTTCGGGTGGCGACATGCACGTGAAAGGTCGCGGAGGATATGTAGGTGAGGACGGCGTGCCGAGACTCAACGTGCTGGACGTGCAGAAACAGATACGGTCGCTGCCGAAACCGGTGATAGCAATGGTCAACGGATATGCCATAGGCGGCGGACACGTGCTGCACCTGATGTGCGACCTCACCATAGCAAGCGACAACGCGATATTCGGACAAACCGGACCGAAGGTGGGATCGTTCGATGCCGGATTCGGCGCATCATATCTGGCACGCATCGTCGGACAGAAGAAGGCGCGCGAGATATGGTTTCTCTGCCGTCAGTATTCGGCTGAAGAGGCTGAGCGAATGGGCATGGTGAACAAGGTGGTGCCCTTCGACCAGCTGGAGGACACATGCGTGGAATGGGCCGAGAAGATGATGGAGCACAGTCCGCTCGCACTGAGAATGATAAAGGCGGGCCTGAACGCGGAACTCGACGGACAGGCGGGCATACAGGAACTTGCCGGCGACGCCACCATGCTCTACTACTTCCTGGACGAAGCTCAGGAGGGAGGCAAGGCGTTTCTCGAGAAGCGCAAGCCCGATTTCAGCAAATATCCGAAGCTCCCGTAAGTCATTCTGAACGGCGCAAAGCCTCATCATCACACAACATAAATAAACAAAAGACACCGGTAAATGAGAAGACTCACTGTAACGAAACGGACGCTCCACTTCAAGCAACCTGCCGGAACGTCGCGCGGAATATACACCACACGCACATCGTGGTTTCTGAAAATGACTTCGGACGAGGAACCGCAACGCGAAGGCTTGGGCGAATGTGCGCCCCTGCCCGACCTTAGCTGCGACGCGTCTCCCGAATATGAGCAGACGCTGAATGCCCTGTGCCGGATGTACGAGACGAGACAATCGATAGACTACGGCCTGATGCGTCCGTACCCGTCGATGCTCTTCGGCATGGAGACAGCCGAGAAAAGCTTCGACAACGGCGGCACCACCATATTCGACACTCCGTTCACACGCGGCGAGGAAGGCATACCGATAAACGGTCTGGTGTGGATGGGTTCGTTCGAAGAGATGATGGGCCGGCTGGAGGAAAAGATGCAGGCAGGATTCGCATGCGTCAAGCTGAAGATAGGAGCAATAAACTTCAATCAGGAACTGGAGCTGATAAGGCACATCAGAAAACGCTTCGGCAAGGACAGCATCGAGCTGCGTGTGGATGCCAACGGCGGTTTTACTCCAGACAACGCGGCGGAAAGGCTCGAACAGCTCGCAAAATATGACATCCACTCCATAGAACAACCGATAAGGCAACGACAGTGGAACGAGATGGCAAAGCTGTGCCGTGAGACTCCGCTGCCCATCGCGCTCGACGAGGAACTCATAGGTGTGAACGCCAAGGACATGAAAACCCAGCTGCTCGACTTCATAAAACCGCAGTACATCATACTCAAACCGTCGCTCCACGGAGGAATGCACGGCACGGAGGAATGGATAAGGCTTGCCGACGAAAGAGGCATAGGCTCGTGGATAACAAGCGCACTGGAAAGCAACGTGGGACTGAACGCGGTGGCCCAGCTTGCCGCCCGCATCTACGGACCAGGCATAAGCATGCCGCAGGGACTGGGCACAGGACAGCTTTTCACGGACAATCTGCCCATGCCGCTCGAGATAAGAAAGGACCGGTTGTGGCGCACACGATAAATCAGCAAAGCCCTTTCGGCACAACGGGACAATGGTTTAAGGAAGAAAAACAGACGCAAATATGACTCTCGACGAATTTCTTGAAGAATGGAACAACGGCGACGACTGCATAACGGTGCACACCAGCGGCTCTACAGGAAAGCCCAAGCCAATGCGTGTGGAGAAGCGCCGCATGGAGGCAAGCGCACGCATCACGTGCCGTTTTCTCGGTCTGAAGCAGGGCGATACGGCTCTGCTGTGCATGCCGCTCGACTACATTGCGGGCAAGATGGTGGTGGTACGCTCGATTGTCGCCGGCCTCAGACTGATAAGCGTCAAACCGGGCGGCCACCCGTTGCGCGGGCTCGACCGGTCTCCCGTGTTCGCCGCGATGGTGCCGCTTCAGGTTTACAACAGCATAAGCGACCCCGAGGAGCGCCGTCTGCTCATGGACGTCAGACAGCTCATAATAGGCGGCGGAGCGGTGGACGACGCGCTGTGCGACGCTCTGAAAGACTTTCCCAACGCCGTGTGGAGCACATACGGCATGACCGAGACGCTGTCGCACATAGCCCTGCGACGGCTCAACGGACCGGAGGCGAGCGAATGGTACACGCCGTTTGAGAACGTAAGCGTAGCCACCGATGCCGACGGCTGCCTCATGATAGACGCGCCTGCCGTATGCGAAAAGCGGTTGAAGACCAACGACATAGCCGAGCTGGACGCCGACGGGCGGCGTTTCCGCATCGTCGGACGCAAGGACAACGTGGTGTGCAGCGGAGGAATAAAGATGCAGATTGAGGAAATGGAAAGGCAGCTGAAGCCGCACGCGGCATGCCGATTCATGATAACCAAGGTGAAGGACCACCGTCTGGGCGAGGCGGTGGCAATGCTTGTGGAGGGCGACGAGAGCGAAACGATGCGCCATCTATGCGAGGAGCATCTGCCGAAATACAGCCGCCCGAAACATTATATATGCGTCAGCGAATTGCCGATGACCGCCACCGGCAAACCGGCACGGGCCGAAGCCATGAAGACAGCGCAGGCGGCAATAGACGGAGAATGACCGGAAAGCGCGGTCAGACAGCGCTTTTCAGTTCAGCATCGACAAGATTTGTAAGTTCCACAAACTCGGCGACAGACAGCTGTTCGGGTCGGCGCGTCATACATTCGTGCTGCCAGAACTCCGACGCGACGGTCTTGTCGCCCATTATCTGGCGCAGACTCACGCGCAGCATCTTGCGCCGCTGACCGAAGACGGTCTTCACAATGCGCTTGAACAGTGCCTCGTCACAGCCGAGATTCTCAGTTGAGTTGCGCGTCATGCGTATGACGGCGCTCTTCACTTTTGGCGGCGGATTGAACACGTTCTCGTTCACCGTGAACAGATATTCCACATCATACCACGCCTGTATGAGCACCGACAATATGCCGTACGACTTGTTTCCCGGCGCCGAAGCAATGCGCTGCGCCACCTCGCGCTGTATCATTCCCGTGCAGCAAGGTATGAGTTCCTTGTTGTCGAGCATCTTGAAGAATATCTGCGACGATATGTCGTAAGGATAGTTTCCCGTCAATACAAACTGCCGACCGTCGAACAGGCGCGACAGGTCCATGCGCAGGAAGTCGTCGCCGATGATGTTCTCGCGCAGCGCCGGATAATGACTGTTGAGCCATTCCACCGATTCAGCGTCTATCTCAACAGCCTTCAGCAGACGGTCTTTCTCCATGAGAAACTGCGTGAGCACGCCCATGCCCGGTCCAATCTCAAGCACCGGAATGTCCGGACACGCGTCCACTGTGTCTGCTATCGCCTTTGCGATGTTAAGATCGGTCAGGAAATGCTGACCGAGATTTTTCTTTGGTCTGACAGTTTTCATACGGCAAAGATAATGCAACTTGGGTGGAGGACAAAATAAATGGGCCATTAATTTGAACATGCCACGCATAATGGAGGCATAAACCGTACATATACACGTGAAAAAACAGCTGCCCCAGCTCGGTTTCTCTGCCTATAAACATAAAAACAGCTGAGCGGTATATAGCTCGATGTAAATCATACGGCGATTGGTCGTAATAAAAAACTGTGGTCTCGAGCCGGAATAAGTGTTGCTTTCTCACAATTAAAGAAAACGATATTCACAGCCTCGAAATCATTTCTCTTCACTATTGATATCGTCTTCTTATGATAAAAAGAAAAGATTTGGGTTAGTTTCATATTATTTTCCATTCATATCTGTGTTGTTTTATCATGTTGAAATAAAACGATATGGACTATTTTCATATTAATCTTCCTATCTATCAGAGGTATTTTATTATGTTGAAAACAAACAATATGAGCTACTTTCATATTATTTCCCCTCTCCATCAGAGGTATTTTATTATGATGAAAACAAACAATATATACTACTTTCAAATTATAACCGAATTATGATTTTTCCGCCTCAGTTTCCTACTCTACCCCGAAAAATAAGCGCGTATTTGCAAACAAACATTCCTTCGGGCTCAAATACGCGAATGATGAGAGCTTTACGTAATACATTGAATATCAACAACTTAATTTCAAGGCATATTTCCCCGCATTGCAAAAAGCACCATTTCGGCTTGCCAAATGGCCCATTTCGGAGGCAGAAAAGCACCATTTCGCACCCTAAAATAGGCTTAATCACATTGCGAAATGGGCAATATCAGAAAACGAAATGAACTTTTCCGGACTACGATTCGGGGTATATCGAAAGACTATAAAGCCCCAAATGGCCTCCGAAACGATCATTTTAACATTCCTTCACACCTCTTTTGCGAAAATATTTTGTCAAAATTATGTCAAGAAAAATCGTAAGTTCGCCTCCTGAGTTTTCATTAAAGACGCCGGCGACGGCAGCGATGAATGGTCCGGAATGTATTCACTGCAACAACCGGAAGAATGCATCGCACTGTCAAGGATGATTCATCGGCTGTGGCAACTTGAGTTTATTTTATGCAATAAAACACGCTCACACGGTTTATACCGCTCCACCTTGTCCGGACGTTTTTCTTCATTCTTTCGCATTTCATGAAGAAAAACAATATGCACTGTATTTATATATCCACGATAAAATTACCATACGAACACAGAAAACATTGCATAGCAAAAACAAGCTTATACATTATAATATAAAAACATACGCTTTTGTAAATTCTGATGCTAAATCGATTATTCTACTTAAATAATAGATACGACAATATACACCTCCATTATAGAGATATATACACAATAAATTTTCTATTACTTGTAGTTGACAGCAAAATTAAAATAAATGAATTATAGTACAAAATGAGACGTCTATAAATTAACGATATTATACATATATTAACAATATAGATATTAAAATCACATAATAATGGGCATATTAGGCATTGACTTCAACTCTTTTTCTGTTTTTGAGGAACCGGTAAATACACCTCTATAATGGAGGTGTATGGTTCTCATAACAGAAATGACAATCGATTTTTATACCATAACATCGCATGATGAGTCATTATCTGGACACTCTCAAAAAGGATACTTATATGCATAAGTATCTGTATCACAGACTAATAAGACAACATATAAAACATTTATCAGGTCATATCAGAAGCAAAAAAACAATCTTAACATCCGTTTGCAGATACAAATAAACATAAAATACGAATTAAAAAATGAAAAAAAATGAAGAAAAAGTATGTAACGCCATTAGCGACTATGATTGAAATGGAAACAGAGCAAACAGTAATGACTCTGTCATCTTATAACACTACAGGTGATGAAAATCAGTCTGGAGTTGATATCATTGAAGGAAATCCGGACGAAGAGGACGGCACCGACCTATTAAACAACACAAGAGCGAAAGGATTCTCTGTGTGGGATTAATATAAACATAACTATTGAATGAAATAATAAAGAAAAGAAAGACTATGAAACATTTTAATACTTTTCTTACCGTGCTGCTCATCCTGTTTTTGGGAAGTACGCAAAGCGTAAAAGCACAGGACTCGAACATCGACTGGTCCCCGTATGCGAGAAACTACGCAAGTGTCGTTGGTCAATATGTTTATCTTTATAACAAGACACACTACACTTTTGTCAATGCGGGAGGTTCATACGGTATGCAGGCCGTATTGAACTCAAGAGGTATAAGAATTACGCTGAAACAAACAAAAATAGTATTTATTACTTAGACGGTCCAATCCTTAATACTTCTGCAAATAAAGGCAGTTGCATCGGAATTATAAATCTTAACGATAATATTTATATCGATTTAGCAGCTCCAACAAGTAAGAATGATTTAACTGCAATAACCTTCACAGATGTAGAAGGAACAACAAACGCTTTCAAAATAAGTACTAATGGTAAATATTACAAATATGATACAAACAAAGGATGTATAAGAGCAAATGCAACAGCGAGTGATGCTGACGAATGGTATCTGATAACAGCTGATGACTACAAAACAGTAATACAGAAAGAGTCTGCACAAGGTCGTTACAATATCAGTGGACTTCTCCTTAACTCACGCTTTATACGTAATGTGAGTGATGCTGACAATATCTTCTGGAAGACAACCGAACTTGATTATGCCACTAGCGACTATTGCACATCAATAGATCCTCATATGGGAACAACCGGCAGCAATGACGGTTATGCTTCTTCCTACGGAGCTTTCGGCTGTCTGGAAATTGGTGCCGCAACAGGAACGTTCTACCAGACAGTAACCGGTCTTACTCCCGGACTTTACGCAGTCAGCGCACAGGCATTCTTCGATAAAGATGATCAAAAACCATATAATGAAGAGGGAGAAAAAACTCCTGGTATATATCAGACAGACAATAAAGCAACTGCATCCAACGCCTATCTGTACGCTAATGATTCAAGAGCAATAATTCCGGTTATCTCCGGCAAAGACTACAATACATTCATGAGATATGTGAATCAGCATTATGACGGACTCAGTGAAACAGACAAGCAATACTTCCGCCGCAACGTTCCGGCAGCCGATTTCCTCGCACAAGGCAACCAGTACACTCCTGACGAGACATTCAAAAGAGTTACTGTTTACGTGACAGTGGGCGAAAACCGAACTCTTAAGCTCGGTGTCGGCAAGGATGCAACAGGCGGCCGTGTGTATGTTGACAATATCAGCCTTTACTTCATTGGCAGCAACACAAAATTAGGTTTCGGCGTTGACGCATATGAAACAAATAGCCAGAATATAGATCCAAACCAATATCAGCAGCCATATTATTTCTATCTGAGCCGTAAGTTCAATAAAGGCCAATGGAGTGCCATCACACTGCCTGTAGATATCTACGGTTCACAGCTCAAACAGACATTTGGCAAAAATGTGCAACTTTGCGAACTCAAAGGTATCAACGAAAAGAACACCAACCAGATAATGTTCACTCCTGTAAATCTTGACAACAGCTACGAGGCAGCAATCAAAGCCAACGGATGTTATCTGATATATATGCAGGATGAACCGACACCGACATACACAGACACACCATTCGAGTTTTACAGAAAAGCAGAAACCACTGACGCTACACTGGAAACAGTTGAATTCAACTATGGCAACATCTATCAGTTCGAAGGTATCAGCTGTCCTAACGGTATCAGCGCAAGCGGCACGGGAACTACTTCAGACGGCAAGCTCAGCTACACATACTATAACTATCACCCGACATCCGCACCTGCCGGATCGTATGTCATGTCAGGTGGAAACATGTATCATCTGACAAGTGAGTGGAGCAGTCTGATAGGTACTGCATGGTATCTCACAGAGACAAATCCATCATCACAAACAAAGACCTTAGTCATCGACAACGGCAGCGGAACAACCGACATCAACGGTATAGTAACAGAAATGCCGGGTGAGAACACCGTTGAGGGCATATACAACATCAACGGTCAGAAGGTTGCTTCAGACAAATCGCTCAACGATCTGCCAAAGGGCATATACATCGTGAACGGTAAGAAATACATTGTGAAATGATAAAGATATTCATCATGCGTTAATATCCAACCGTGAGGCTGGATGTTTACGGACCGGTAATGTAAATCACATTACCGGTTTTTTATTGCCTTTGTTATTCCAAAAGAAAGAATAACAGTCAATACAAACGAGCCACACACTCCATCCTGACCATACAGACACACAAAAAAGCGGACACAACGGGCCGACGTCAACACGCCGGAAACACGCTGTGTCCGCATTATTCATATGTAACAGGCGACTGCGGCCCGTGCAGAGCCGCGCCGCAATGCCACATGTTTATTTCTCAGGAATGTTCTCGAGAGTCTTTGTAAGCAGAGTCCAGAACGGCTCTATAGACTCGATGAGACAACGCTCGTTGGTTGTGTGCGGAGAACGGATCGTAGGACCGAACGACACAACGTCGAGCTGCGGATACTTGCCAAGGATGATAGAGCACTCCAGTCCGGCGTGATCTACGACCACCTGTGCCTCCTTATCGAAGAGTTCCTTATATTTCGTGGTGATGAGATGGAGTATCTCGCTCTTTGTGTTAGGATCCCATCCACAGTAGTCGCCCGAAGTCTCAACGCGCATGCCTGCCATGTTGAATGTGCTCTGCAGCGTGTTTACGATATACTCCTTGTAGCTTTCGCGTGAGCCGCGTGCGAGAATCTTGAAGTTTGCCTTGCCTTCGCCAATCTCGATAATGGCGAGGTTTGAGGAAGTCTCTACAACTGAAGGGAACGACGGAATCATACGCATCACGCCGTTGTGGCATCCGTAGATGGCGTCGATGAGGTTGTCCTGTATGTCCTCAGGCACTTCCATTGCCGGAGTCTCCACATCTTCTACGAAGAAATGCATATCGTTCTCTATGCCTGCGAACTCGTCGTTGAACAGCACACGGTATTCCTCGACCATATTTTTCAGCTCCTCCACGTTCTCCTTCGGCAGTGTCAGCACTGTCTCACACTCGAACGGGATGGCGTTGCGCATGTTGCCGCCGTGCCATGTGGCCAGACGTGCGTCGAGCTCTGCCACAGCGTCGCGTACGAAGCGCACCATGAGCTTGTTGGCATTGGCGCGACCAAGATGAATTTCCAGACCGGAGTGTCCGCCCTTAAGTCCTTTGAGCACTACGCGTACGGCAGCATCGGCGCTGTCGGTTGCCACCTCTTTATATTCGAGAGTAGCTGTCACATCCACACCGCCTGCGCTACCTATGCAGAACTGTCCCCATGTCTCAGAGTCGAGGTTTAGCAGGATGTCGCCGTGCATCTGTCCTGCCGGCAGATCGTTGGCACCATACATACCGGTCTCTTCATCAGCAGTGATGAGTCCTTCTATAGGTCCGTGCACGAGAGTCTTGTTCTCCATCACAGCCATTATTGCAGCCACGCCTATACCGTCGTCGGCTCCGAGAGTGGTGTTGCGTGCCTTAACCCATTCACCGTCAACCCAAGCCTCGATAGGATCGGTCTCGAAGTTGTGTGTGCTTTCCTTGCTTTTCTGCGGCACCATATCCATGTGTGCCTGCATGATGACACCCTTGCGGTTCTCCATTCCCGGAGTGGCAGGCTTGCGCATTACGATGTTTCCTGCCGGATCCTTGAATGCCTCTACACCGGCATTCTTGGCAAAATCGAGCAAGAACTGCTGCACTTTCTCAAGATGTCCTGACGGACGCGGTACTTGCGTGAGGGCATGGAAGTTTTTCCATACGCACTCAGGCTTCAGGTTTGTAATTTCACTCATAGCTTTTATCTATTAATGTTAAAGTTATATCATTCGTTTCCAACGGTCACGGCCTCCGTTCCCCTTTTTACGTTTCTTGGTGAACGCGAGCGCCATCCACGCATATATGCCCAGCAGAATGACCAGCAGCGTCTGCACCGAGTGCACTATCAGCACGAAGTAGAGAGCGTCGGTCTCGCCAACTCCGTAGAGTATGAGCATGGTTTTCACGGCGAAATGCCACGGTCCGGCTCCGTTCGGCGTCGGCACTATCACGGCAATGCTTCCCACGATGAACGTCACCAGGGCGCACGCCATGCCAAGGCCCGAGGTGGCCTCGAAGCAGAAGAACGTGAGATAGTAGTGAAGGAAATAGCTCACCCATATACCCAGGGTGAACAACACGTACAAAGGCATGTTCTTGACACCGCGAAGCGAGAACACGCCCTGCATCAGTCCGCTTATGGTACACTTCACCTTATTATATATTGAGAACCTCCGCAGGAGATACCATAGCAATATCAGCACCGCCACGGCGCACACGGCTGTCACCACATAGCCAGTGGTCGAGAAACGGTCGAACATTATCTCGATGTTTGTGCCCGTGCGGCTGAAGAACCGGTCGAATACGCGCAGCTGGAAAAACAGCGTCAGCAGCGTTATGGCGAGCACGAGCAGCGAGTCGATTATTCGCTCGGTGACCACCGTGCCCAGAGCCTTAGTGAACGACACACCGTCGTAGCGCTTGAGCACTCCGCAACGTGCGAACTCGCCGATGCGCGGCACCACGAGGCTGACGGCATAAGAAAGAAATATGGAATTGATGCTTGTAGATGCACGGGGATACTCGCCTATGGGGGTGAGACTCATCTGCCAGCGCCATCCACGGAACATCTGCGCCAATATGCCAAAGGGGAAAGACAACAACATCCAAGTCCAGTCCATTTCATGGAGAACCACCCGACTGACATTTTTAAAATCGAAGTCACGATACATCCAGTATAGTATCACTCCGCCAAGTAACAGCGAAAACACTACCTTCAGTATGTCGTTGAATGTTTTTCTGCGTTCCAATGTTTCTGTACGAAATATTTATTGTTCTATATATAATGCAAATGTACGAAAAAAGACTCGTATAATGTAATTATATGAAACTAATAAACATTTTTTAGCTTCATGAAGGCAGGATTTTCACCTCCGGCATGGCGCATGGCGAAAATTGCGGCACAACGGGCTTACAGCCGTTGGAATACACATCGAAAAAACGGACGATTTATGCCAAATTGGCGTTTCACTTGCCACTATGTCAGTTTTATTGATAAAAATATGACATATTGTACACTTTTAGGCCGATTTTATAGGCTTTCATTGATGTACGTCAATAAAAGTCCATATTCGGCTATTTTTGAACCAAAAGTGTTTGCACGGTACGCTATTAGCAAGTATCTTTGCAGCGTCGAAAAGACAAAAAGGATAACAAATTAACAATTAAAAGAAAGGTAAAAAGATTATGTTAACATTCATTACATTTGCCGTTGTAGCAATCATGATTGCTAAGGCAGTAAGCTTAGGACACAAGATCGACCTTCAGAAATAAGGTCAGTCTCCTGTCTTCTTCTTTAAGAAGAATTTTATTAAACGTTTATATAGAAAAGCGGGGAATCGGCATCGACCGGTTTCCCGTTTTTTCGTATGCGGCAAACACTACACGAGCAACGGCAGTACGTAAGCCTGCGACAACGGAACATCCATACGATGGCGGTGGCACATATATACATGTGCAGCGGCTAATCCGTGCGATGACCATGACATATCTGTGCAACGACGGCGGCATACACATGCAATGGCTGCGAAACATTTACGATATGACGACTGCACAAACCATCATAATCCATACAACACTACATATATAAGGCACGAATAAACACGGAACGTGACACACGGCGGCACCCGCCGGCAGCCCCACTCCGCGCATAAGGAAACAAAAAACCGGATGCATCTTTGCGATACATTCGGAACTCTGTTGGGATACTCGGACTCGAACCAAGAATGACAGGACCAGAATCTGTAGTGTTACCATTACACCATATCCCAATTTGTTGCTTGCGTCTTCATTTCTGAATTGCACTGCAAAGGTACACAAAATTTTTAAACTACAAACATTTTTCGTGACTTTTTTCTAAAAAAAATAAATAAACAGCCTTTTTAGCGTGTTTTTCAGATTATTCAATGTAACTTTGTACATTATAATAAATAAAAACAATATCAAACAATACAAATCCGATACACACGGCAAGAGCTTCTCAAACCTAAAAAAGAAACTCAAGTCAAATCAAAGAAACAAATTTAAGTAAATGGAAACAAAAAACAGACTGGTTGACACAATAACTAAAGGAATTCAGGAAAAAAAAGGACAAAACATAACCATTGTTGACCTCCGCCACATCGACGGAGCGATAACCAACTACTTCGTGATATGTCAGGGCGGCTCACCGATGCAGGTTGAAGCCATCGCCTCGTCGATAGAAGACATGGTGCGCGAGGGTGTCGGCGAGAAGCCGGCCAACGTCGTGGGACTCGGAAACAGCCAATGGGTGGCAATGGACTACATAGACGTGATGGTACACATATTCCTTCCGGAGACGCGAGAGTTCTACAATCTCGAGAATCTGTGGGAAGACGCCGAAATGACACACGTGCCCAACATAAACTGACAAATGACTGTCAGACCGGCAAAAAATTATCAACACACACAATACTGGCATTGATTTAGCATCTATATAAAATTATGGACAACAAAGAAAACAAACATCAGAACGACAATAACCAGCCGAAGATGCCTAAATTCAATATGAACTGGATATACACAGTCATACTGATAGCGCTGTGTATTCTGTTCATCACGGGCGGAGGCGACGCACTCGCCATAGGCAGCTCGGCAAAACAAGAGGCCACATACACCAAGTTCAAGGAGTATGTGGAAAAAGGCTATGCCAAGAGCGTGGTGATCAACAAGGACCGAAGCACCATAACTATGTACGTGAAAGCCAAGAACATACGCGACGTGTTCGGCAAGAATGCCCAGCTGGTGGGTCCGGAACCGTCGGTGAAGGTGGAGTTCGGCTCTGTGGACGAGCTTGAGAAATATCTCACTTCCATGCAGAAGGCCGGAAAGATAACCGACTTCAGCTATGAGAACGAGAAAGGCAACTCGTTCATGAACCTGCTCATCAACCTCTCACCGTTCATCCTTGGCATCGCGCTGTGGATACTGCTCATGCGCCGCATGGGCGGAGGCAACGCCGGCGGAGGTGTATTCAGCGTGGGCAAAAGCAAGGCACGCATGTACGAGAAGGGCAACGACTTGGGCATAACATTCAAGGATGTGGCCGGACAGGCTGCCGCCAAGCAGGAGGTACAGGAGATTGTCGAGTTCCTCAAAGAACCGCAGAAATACACCGACCTGGGAGGAAAGATACCTAAGGGCGCACTGCTCGTAGGTCCTCCGGGAACAGGAAAGACCCTGTTGGCGAAGGCAGTGGCAGGCGAGGCAGGCGTACCATTCTTCTCGATGAGCGGTTCCGACTTCGTAGAGATGTTCGTCGGCGTGGGTGCAAGCCGCGTGCGCGACCTCTTCAGACAAGCAAAGGAGAAAGCGCCGTGCATCATCTTCATTGACGAGATCGATGCCGTGGGACGCGCAAGAAGCAAGAACCCCGCCATGGGAGGCAACGACGAGCGTGAGAATACTCTTAACGCACTGCTCATAGAAATGGACGGATTCGGAACCAACAGCGGCGTCATCATACTGGCAGCGACCAACCGTGCCGACATGCTCGACAAAGCATTGCTGCGCGCAGGACGATTCGACAGACAGATAAACGTGGACCTGCCCGACCTGACCGAGCGTAAGGAGATATTCCAGGTGCACCTGCGTCCGGTGAAGACCGACAACACTGTGGACATAGACTTCCTCGCACGACAGACTCCAGGATTCTCGGGTGCCGACATAGCAAACGTATGCAACGAGGCCGCCCTCATCGCAGCACGTCACAATAAGAAGGCCGTGGGCAAGCAGGATTTCCTCGACGCCGTGGACAGAATAATCGGAGGACTGGAGAAAAAGACCAAAGTGATGACCTACGACGAGAAGCGCACCATCGCGCTCCACGAGGCAGGACACGCCACTGTGTCGTGGTTCTGCGAATATGCCAACCCGCTTGTCAAGGTGAGCATCGTACCGCGCGGACGTGCTCTCGGCGCTGCTTGGTATCTGCCTGAGGAGCGTCAGATAACGACAAAGGAACAGATGCTCGACGAAATGTGCGCACTGCTCGGCGGACGTGCCGCAGAGGAGCTGTGCAACGGACAGATATCCACAGGAGCCATGAACGACCTTGAGCGCGCCACAAAGAGTGCTTACGGCATGGTGGCATACGCCGGAATGAGCGATAAGCTGCCGAACATCTGCTATTACAACAATCAGGAATACCAGTTCCAGCGTCCTTACTCCGAGACAACGGCAAAGATAATAGACGACGAGGTGCTCAAGATGATAAACGAGCAGTACAAACGCGCCAAGGATCTGCTTACCGAGCACAAGGAAGGACACCGACAGCTGGCCGAACTGCTGCTCAAGCGTGAGGTGATATTCGCCGAAGACGTGGAGAAAATATTCGGCAAACGTCCGTGGATAAGCCGCTCACAGGAGATAATGGCCGAGGAAGAGGACAACGCTCCGAAGCTTGAGGACATGCCCGACATCGTGAAAGAGGCCCAGGCCGAGCACGAGAGATCACTTGAGAACAAGTCGGCCGACACCGACAGCCAGCCGGAACCGTCCGACAATGACGACAAGAAAGACGAGAAATAAGAAACAATAAGTGCACTATGAGTGAGAAAATGAAAAACCTGATAACACGCTCCATAACCGGCGTATTGTTCGTCGCGATTATCGTGGTGTGTTTCATGTGTCCCGAAGGGATGATTATGGTGTTCGCGCTTGTCACCGGACTGACAGTCTGGGAGTACACCGGACTGGTGAATCAGATTGACGGAGTGACGGTGAACAGGTTCATCTCCACCGCAGCCGGCGTCTATCTGTTTCTTGCGATAGCCGGCTTCTGCAGCGGCATAACGCCGTCGGCAGTGTTCATCCCCTATCTCCTGAGCGTCATCTACCTGTTCATCAGCGAGCTGTACACCGAAAGCAAGAACGCCATAAACAACTGGGCATACACCATGCTTTCGCAGATGTACGTGGCTTTGCCGCTCGCCACCATAAACATACTGGCATTCAGAGACATCGGCGGACAGGTGGTGTTCAGCTATCTCACGCCGCTTAGCATCTTCATCTTCCTTTGGGCAAACGATACAGGAGCCTACTGCTTCGGCTCGCTCTTCGGCAAACACAAGCTGTTTCCGAGAATAAGCCCGGGAAAGACATGGGAAGGCAGCGTGGGCGGAGGCATCCTCGTGCTGGTGGTTGCCGCCATAATAGGTTATCTGGAAAGCAGCAACGCCGACCAGATGGTGGGCGGAAGCACGATGTCAATACCCGAATGGATGGGCATGGGACTCGTCGTTGTGTTCTTCGGAACATGGGGCGACCTCGTGGAATCGCTCTTCAAGCGCACGCTTGGCATAAAAGACAGCGGCAACATTCTGCCCGGACACGGAGGCATGCTCGACCGTTTCGACTCGTCGCTCATGGCCATGCCGGCTGCCGTAGTCTATCTTTACACGCTGACACTTGTCTAAATAAACATACGTCCCGGCGCAGGTAAGATCCGACCTGCGCCGGGATTTAATTTTATAAGGATCAACCTTAACCCTGCAATCACAACTAACCTTATATCCACTTTATGAAAAAAACAGTTTGTTATTGCATACTGGCGGCTACGATGCTGCTGATGTGCTGGAGCTGTGCACCGAAAAGCATGGCAAAGTATACTCCCATCGAGGTGAAAGTTCCGGAACGCCCGAAAGGACAGACCGACGTGGTAGGACTGCGTGCGCCACGGCTCGACACCGTGAGAGTGGGCTTCATCGGACTCGGAATGCGCGGACCGGGAGCCGTGGAGCGATGGACTCACATACCGGGAACGAAGATTGTGGCTCTGTGTGACATAATAAAGGAACGCGCGGAGAACGCCCGGAAAATAGTGACCGACGCAGGAATGCCCGCGCCCGACCTGTATTACGGCAGCGAGGACGTATGGAAGAAGATGTGCGAACGCACCGACATCGACCTCATATACATAGCCACAGACTGGAAACACCACGCCGAGATGGGCATATATGCCATGGAACACGGCAAGCACGCGGCCATAGAGGTGCCGGCGGCGATGACTCTCGACGAGATATGGGCGCTCATAAACACCTCTGAACGCACACGCAAGCACTGCATGCAGCTGGAGAACTGCGTATATGACTTCTTCGAACTGACCACGCTCAACATGGCCCAGCACGGTGTGTTCGGCGACATACTGCACGTAGAAGGCTCATACATACACAACCTTGAGGAGTTCTGGCCATACTATTGGAACAACTGGCGGCTTGACTACAACCGCAAACACCGCGGCGACGTGTATGCCACACACGGTCTGGGACCTGCCTGTCAGCTGCTCGACATCCACCGCGGCGACCGCATGAAGACGCTCGTGGCGATGGACACCAAAGCCGTGACCGGTCCGGAACTGGTGAAGAAACTGCAGAACGAGGACGGCTCCGACTTCCAGAACGGCGACCACACCATGACTTTCATACGCACCGAGAACGGCAAGACCATACACATACAGCACGACGTGATGAATCCCCGGCCGTACAGCCGCATGTATCAGCTCACCGGAACGAAGGGCTTTGCCAACAAATATCCGGTGGAACAGTATTGCCTGCGTCCCGACAAAACGGGCGAGACAGGCATGCCCGACCTTGAAAAGCTGGACATGCACTCTGCCGTATCGCAGGAAGTGAAAGACATGCTGATGAAGAAATACAAGCATCCTATACACCAGGAGCTCGAGGAAATGGCGAAGAAAGTGGGCGGACACGGCGGAATGGACTTCATAATGGATTACCGTCTGGTTTACTGTCTGCGCAACGGACTACCACTCGACATGGATGTGTACGACCTGGCGGAATGGTGCTGCATGGCTGAACTGACACGCCTGTCTATCGAGAACGGCAGCGCGCCGGTGGCTGTGCCCGATTTCACGCGCGGAGCCTGGAACAAGACGAAGGGCTACCGCCATGCGTTCGCCGAATAGAAAATGTGACTTCAGAAAATACGACTGCGCCCGTGACACGATTGATGTCACGGGCGCAAATGATATATAACGCCCTTACGCCCCGTCAGATAAACATTCTCCATATTTCCTTTCCCCTTGACATCCGCGTTTCCAAGGAAAACCGGAAAGCTCAACTTACAATTTTTCTTGACAAATTTTTGACAAAATATTTTCACAAAATAGGTGTAAAGGAATATTAAATCATACACAATAAAGGACATTTAGAACAATACCATATTTTGGTATACCCCGAATCGTAGTCCGGAAAAGTTCATTTCGCTTTCTGATATTGCCTATTTCGCAGTGCGATTAAGCCTATTTCAGGGTGCGAAATGGTGCTTTTCAGCCTCCAATATGGGCCATTTTGCAAGCCGAAATGGTGCTTTTCGCAAGACAATAAAACACCCTTCAAATATAAGTTATTGACATTCAATATATTACATGAAGTCCTCATAATTCGCGTATTTGCGGCCGAGGAAAGAATCTGTCCGCAAATATGCGCTTATTTTTCGGGGTATATCCGGAAACTGAGGCGGAAAAATCAAAATACGGTTACAATTTGAAAGTAGTCTATATCACTTTATTTTAACGGGATAAAATAACGCTGATAGGGAGGAAACTTAAATACATTCGCATACGAAAACAATACTTTCGTATATGAAAAAAATACTTTCCATATCTGGAAAAATCCTTCCCGCCACACGAAAAAAATCATTTCTCAGTGAAAAAACACTCCGTCACATAACCCCGGAAAGCCCATGCCATAACATCTTATACGCAAAACAGCCGCTGACAGAATGGTCAACGGCTGTTTCACGGTTTTATAATCGTATATCCTATCAGCTGTTTTTTTCTCCCTGTCCGGCCAACCTTGACCGCAACAGCCCGCATATTATCCTTGCGGCATTCTGCGAAGCATCCTCATGACCGAGGCGTTCGCTCACCGAGGCATATCCGTCTAGCACGGCCTTACGCCCCTCGCCACCGGGCAGAATGAGCGACAGCTCGTGAGCGATGTTCTCCACGCTGAAGGTGTCGGCGACAAGTTCGGGCACCACTCCGGCATCGGCTATGAGATTTACAAGCGATATGTATCTCACGTGCAGGAGCCGGCTGCGCAACCACGAGATGAGTTTCGGCAGCGGTGTCTTGTAACAAACCACCTGCGGAACGCCGAACAATGCTGTCTCAAGCGTGGCAGTGCCGCTCGTCACCACGGCCGCGTCGGCATTGGCAAGCAGCGCATAGGTCTCGTCGCGGACAAACCGCAGTGTGCCGCCATGGGCGAATGCGTCATAATATTCGGCCGGTATGCCGGGCGAGCATGCCAGAACCGGCTGACAATCGGTGAAGCGTGCGAGAGCCTGCATCATGGCAGGCAGATTGTCCTTTATCTCCTGTCGGCGGCTGCCTGGCAACAAAGCCACCACGGGTTTGTCCTCATCCAGCCCGACACGCTTGCAGAACGCCTGCCTGGTCTCCTTGTAACCATCGAGAAACGCGCTCACCTCTCCGGCTGTGGGATTGCCCACATAGTGTATGGGATAGCCGTGCTTCTTCTCGAAAAACGGTATTTCAAAAGGAAGTATCGAGAACAATTCGTCCACGTCGCGCTTTATATCTTTTATCCGCCATTCCTTCCACGCCCATATCTTCGGCGATATGTAATAATATACAGGTATATCGGTGGAAGCGTGCACGTAGCGTGCTATGCTGAGGTTGAAGCCCGGATAATCCACGAGAATGACGACATCGGGCGCCCACTCCTTTATGTCGCGCTTGCACAACGACATGTTGCGCATGATGACATGAAGATGGGTGATGACCGGAACGAAGCCCATATAGGCCAGCTCGCTGTAATGCTTCACGCGTGTTCCGCCGACAGCCGACATAAGGTCGCCTCCGAAGAAGCGGAACTCGGCCTCGGCGTCGTTCTCCTTCAGCGCGCTCATGAGTCGCGAAGCGTGCAGGTCGCCACTCGCCTCTCCCACTATAAGATAATATTTCATCTGTTAAAAAACTTTCAGAAAGTCCAGTCCTTCATCTTTTCAATCATATCGTATGCCGTTACGTCTATCGTCGTAGGCGTTATCGCCACGTATCCGTGATTGAGAGCCCAGTTGTCCGTGTCTTCAGCCTCGGGCTCGTCGTTGGTATATTCGCCTGTCATCCAGAAATATTCGTAGCCGTGAGGATGCTTCATGCACACGCACTCGTTGCCCCATGTACCCTTTGCCATGCGGCATATCTTCACGCCGCGGAACTCGTCCACGAGCGGAAAGTTCACGTTAAGACACACTCCCTTGGGCAGTCCGTCCCTCAACACTCTCGCCGTGATGCTTCTCACCAGCGGTCGCAAAGGCTCGAAGTCGGCCTCGTCGCGATGGTCGCAGAGCGAGAAAGCCACCGACGGAATATACTTCATGCAGCCCTCCGTGGCCACACCCATCGTTCCGCTGTAATGCGTATTCACGCTGGCGTTGTCGCCATGGTTTATTCCACCTATCACCATATCCGGCTTGCGGTCGGCACAAAAGCGGTCGAGGGCGAGCTTAACGCAGTCAACGGGCGTTCCGTTGCACGACCACACATCCACACCTTCTCTGTGTCTGCGCAGCTTCAGACGTAGCGGCGTGGTGGCAGAGAAAGCACACGAGAAACCCGAACGCGCCGACTCGGGAGCACACACAAGCAGGTCGGCCATATCCGACAGCATGTCCATCAGGCAGTTAATGCCACGGGCATGATATCCGTCGTCGTTTGAAATGAGTATCAAAGGCCTTTTTTCTTTCATAAATTTACGTTTAATTTGCATGCAAAAATACGAAAAAAGGTTTAAACTATCCGTTTCTCACATAAAATATGTATCTTTGCCAATAATTTTATCAAGATATACAAGACTGCGTGCTGAGCATATATCTTGATGTGTGCACGAGCTTCGTGCAACGAATAAAGCATAAAAAGAGATGGGAAAAATTATTGCATTGGCTAATCAGAAAGGCGGCGTAGGTAAGACAACCACGACAATAAATCTTGCCGCCTCGCTTGCTACTTTGGAAAAGACTGTTCTCGTCGTTGACGCCGACCCGCAGGCAAACGCATCGAGCGGACTCGGAGTTGACATAAAGGAAGTGGACTGCTCCCTCTATGAATGTATCATTGACCACGCCGACGTGCGCGATGCCATCTACACAACCGACATAAACGGACTTGACATAATACCGAGCCACATCGACCTTGTGGGAGCTGAGATAGAGATGCTCAACCTGAACGACAGGGAGAAGATGATAAAGAAGCTGCTCGAATCCATACGCGACGAATACGACTACATACTGATTGACTGCAGCCCGTCTTTGGGACTGATAACGGTGAACGCACTCACGGCTGCCGACTCGGTCATCATTCCGGTGCAGTGCGAATACTTCGCGCTCGAGGGTATCAGCAAACTGCTGAACACCATCAAGATAATAAAAAGCAAACTGAACCAGAAACTGGAGATAGAAGGATTCCTGCTGACAATGTATGACAGCCGTCTCAGACTCGCCAACCAGATATACGACGAGGTGAAACGCCATTTCCAGGAGCTCGTGTTCAAGACAGTCATACAGAGAAACGTGAAACTGAGCGAGAGCCCGAGCCACGGTCTGCCGGTAATCCTCTACGATGCCGACTCTACCGGAAGCAAGAACCACCTTGCGCTGGCAAAGGAAATAATAAACAAGAACAAGTGACATCCACTGAGAAAGTGGACTGAAAAACGATGAAAGGACACGCCGACGGCCGACATACATATAAATATGACACAGCACCGGCGGAACGGCGGTCTTGAACAAACCACATCATACAATACTCATATAACCAAAACGCCATATGGCAGTACATAAGAAATTCAGCAAAAACGTTCTCGGACGAGGACTTGACGACATAGAACGGGGCCAAGGACTTGACGCGCTCATCGACACAAACGGAGTGCGCACACAAGGCACGTCGACCATAAACGAAATTCCTCTGGACCAGATAGAGCCCAATCCCAACCAACCGCGAAGGGATTTCGACGCCGAAGCCCTGCAGGAACTAGCTAACAGCATAAGTCAGATAGGCATCATACAGCCTATAACGCTCAGGCAGACAGCCGAGCACAGATATCAGATCATTGCCGGAGAACGCCGCTGGCGCGCGTCGCAACTGGCCGGTCTGACAGCCATTCCGGCATACATACGCACGATAAAAGACGAAAACGTGATGGAAATGGCGCTCGTTGAGAACATACAGCGCGAGGACCTGAACGCAATAGAAATAGCACTTGCATACGAGCACCTGCTCGAAGCTGACGGCATGACACAGGAGAAGGTGTCTGAACGTGTGGGAAAGAGCCGCACGGCAATCACCAACTATCTGCGCCTGCTCCGCCTTCCGGCACAGGTGCAGATGGCTCTTCAGAAGAAAGAGATAGACATGGGACATGCCCGTGCGCTGCTCGCCATCGACAGCCCGTCGCTACAGATAAAGCTTTTCAACGAGGTGCAGAAGCACGGTTACTCAGTGAGAAAGGTGGAGGAACTGGCACAACAGCTGAAGAACGGCGAAGACATAGAGAGCGGCAAGAAGAAAATCGCGGCCAAAGCAAAACTTCCCGAGGAGTTCAACATGCTGAAAAGCCGTCTGTCCGACTTCCTCCATACAAAGGTACAAATGAGTTGTTCGCCAAAAGGCAAGGGCAAGATAACAATTCCTTTCGCCAACGAAGAGGAGCTGGAACGCATTATGAACATCTTCGATAAAATGAAAGAGCAATAAACGTGAGATTTCATTTATCCGACATACTGCTGGTATGCCTTATAAATTGTACGCCTGTCGCGACACACGCAAACGTATGTGAGACAGACACGACTGACACTTCAGCTCAGTCAACATGGCATGAGAATGCTCTCACCGACAGCGTCATAAATGCCGGGAGCCTGCTTTCGCGCAACGACAGCCTGTCGCTCGTAGCCTCAACAGACTCGGTGGCAAAGAAGGCGAAGCGCGACTGGACTACGTGGAGGCCTAACCCTAAAAGAGCATTATGGCTTGCACTGGTGTTGCCCGGTGCCGGACAGATATATAACCGCAAATATTGGAAGATACCAATCGTTTACGGAGGATTTGTCGGATGCATATATGCAATGCAGTGGAACAACCAGATGTACCGCGACTATTCGCAGGCTTATCTCGACATAATGGACGATGACCCGAACACGCAAAGCTACAATCAGTTCCTGCATCTGGGCAACAAGATAGACGAATCGAACATCGACCGCTACACACGTCTGTTCAAAAGCCGTAAAGACCGCTACCGCCGGTGGCGCGATCTGAGCTTTTTCGTCCTCGTGGGTGTATATGCTCTGTCTGTGATCGACGCATACGTTGACGCCTCACTCTCTGAGTTCGACATCTCGAAAAATCTGAGCATGAGCGTCGCACCGACGATAATAAACAATTATAACGACAACCGGCTGTCGCTGAAGTCAAACTCGATCGGAGTGAGTTGCAGCCTGAACTTCTGAGAAACGAAATATCTTAAAAGACACATTATATAATATAATAATCAGATAATAAGAATAACGATTAATGAAGAAAATCAATTTGTTGATAGTCGCTGTGATTCTTGGATATTGCAGTCCCGTGAACGCACAAACGGACAATGACGATACAGAAATCACAGTGACAAACGAAAAAGGTGAAAAGGAAATTATCGAGTTGCCGGGAGGCATGACATGCGAATTCGACAGTCTGCTGACAGAATACAATGTCAAGACTTATCTGAAGCCGGACGCAGACTGCAACATGCCCGACGTGAACCCTGTTTACGACAAAGAGGTGTATAAGGAAAGGCTGAGCAAGATGCCTACGGTGATAGAGATGCCGTACAACGACGCCGTACAGCAGATGATAGACCGTTACAGCATCAAACTGCGCAAATCCGTAAGCATGATGCTCGGCATACAGAACTTCTACATGCCGATATTCGAAGAAGCACTCGAGGCATACGGACTGCCGCTCGAACTGAAGTATCTCCCCGTGGTGGAATCGGCACTCAACCCTAATGCCGTGTCACGTGTAGGAGCGACAGGACTCTGGCAGTTCATGATAACAACCGCAAAGCGCTACGGACTGGAGATAAACTCGCTGGTTGACGAGAGACGCGACCCTGTAAAAGCGTCATACGCAGCGGCTCATTATCTGAAAGACCTCTACAAAATATTCGGCGACTGGAACCTTGTGATCGCCGCATACAACTGTGGTCCGGACAACATTACAAAGGCAATACACCGTTCTAAAGGCGAGACCGACTATTGGCAGATCTATCCTTACCTGCCGAAAGAGACAAGAGGATATGTTCCGGCATTCATTGCGGCAAACTACATCATGACATACTACTGCGACCACAACATATGTCCGATGAGAGCCGACCTGCCGGTGAAGACCGATACGGTGGTGGTGAACCGCGACGTACACTTCGAACAGATTGCGAGCGTGCTCAACATGGATGTCAACCAGCTGAAAGACCTCAACCCGCAATACCGTCACAACGTGGTAAACGGTAAGACACAACCGTCGGCCATACGTCTGCCCGCTACGCAGATAAACAACTTCATTGACAACGAAGAGCGCATATACGCATACAACAGCGACGAACTGCTCAACAAACGCACTGAGGTTGAGATAAACAAGACCGCACCGGTTGCCGTCACAAGAAAGAAGACGACAAGACGCAAACGCCGCACCACAAGAAAGAAGACCGTAACAATAAGAAAAGGCGACACTCTGTCTGAAATAGCCGAGCGCAACAACACTACGGTGAGCAAGCTCAAACGACTGAACAACATAAGCGGAACGAACATACGCGCCGGCAAGAAAATCAGAGTGAGATAATATATATTTAATCACCTAAAAAACTATAGTCATGGACGACCTGGATCTTAAAGACAAGCAGAAGGAAGCCTCCGAGGCTAAGATGATAGACGATGCGTTCCAGCATCTGCTCAACACGTATCTGGCAACACGTCACCGTAAAAAAGTTGATATCATCACAAAGGCATTCAACTTTGCACGGCAAGCGCACAAAGGCGTGCGCCGACTGTCGGGTGAGCCATACATCATGCACCCCATTGCCGTGGCACAGATAGCGTGCGAGGAAATGGGTCTCGGATCGACAAGCATCTGCTCGGCTTTGCTCCACGACGTCGTCGAAGACACAGACTATACGGTTGAGGATATAGAAAACATCTTCGGCAGCAAGATTGCGCAGATTGTCGATGGACTGACGAAGATATCCGGAGGCATATTCGGCGAACAGGCGTCGGCTCAGGCAGAGAACTTCAAGAAACTGCTTCTGACGATGAGCAACGACATAAGGGTGATTCTGATAAAGATCTGCGACCGTCTGCACAACATGCGTACCCTTGCCAGCCAACCGGCAAACAAGCAATACAAGATTGCCGGAGAGACTCTCTACATATACGCACCGCTGGCAAACCGTCTCGGACTGAACAAGATAAAAACCGAACTCGAGGACCTGAGCTTCAGATACGAGCATCCGGAGGAGTATGCCTCAATAGAAGAGAAACTCGCTTCCACACAGGCTTCACGCGACACTCTGTTCAAACTTTTCACCACCCCGATACGCGAGGCACTCGACAAGATGGGAATCAACTACCAGATCAAGGCGAGAGTGAAAAGTCCTTATTCCATTTGGAACAAGATGCAGAACAAGCATGTCACCTTCGAAGAGATATACGACATACTTGCAGTGCGCATAATATACACGCCGAAGTCAAGAAGCGAGGAGATAAACGAATGCTTCAGAATATATGTTGCCATAAGCCAGATATACAAGTCACACCCCGACCGGCTGCGCGACTGGGTTAACCATCCTAAGGCAAACGGCTATCAGGCACTGCACGTCACACTGATGTCCAAACAGGGACAATGGATCGAAGTGCAGATAAGAAGCGACAAGATGGACGAGGTGGCCGAACAGGGATTTGCGGCACACTGGAAATACAAGGAAGGCGACATCGTCGTGGACGACGATAACGAACTGAACAACTGGCTGAGCACCATCAAGGAGATACTCGACGACCCGCAGCCGGACGCAATGGACTTCCTCGACACCATAAAGCTGAACCTCTTCGCAAGCGAGATATTCGTATTTACGCCAAAAGGCGAGATAAAGACCATGCCTGCCGGATGTACCGTACTCGACTTCGCTTTCCAGATACACACATTCCTCGGAACACACTGTATAGGTGCGAAAGTGAACCACAAGCTCGTCCCGCTGAGCCATAAGCTGCAGAGCGGTGACCAGGTTGAGATTCTGACTTCAAAATCGCAGCACGTGCAACCGTCGTGGATAAACTTCGTATCCACGGCAAAGGCAAGGGGAAAGATACAGGTGAGCCTGCGCCGCGAGAACAGAGAGAAACAGAAAGAGGGCGAACAGATCCTTACCGAATGGCTCAAGGCGAACGATAAGGAGATGAATATGACCATAGTCAACAAGCTGTGCGCGCTCCACGAAATGCAGAAACCGGAAGATCTGTTCCTAAGCCTTGGCAAAAAGACAATAACTCTCGGAGACAAAGATCTCGACGAACTGAACGAGAAAAAGAAGGAAAACTCAATTACATGGCGTAAGTTCGTGCCGTTCCTCGGCAACTCATCCAACAAGGACATAAAGAAGAAAGCGCTGTTCATTGTCGAGAAAGGATTCAACAAGAAAAAGCCGATCATCATATCCGAGGACACCATAGACAACTTCATATATCCCGGATGCTGCCACCCGATACCCGGCGACGACATTCTCGGATACATCGACAACAAGAACCGGATAGAAATACACAAGCGCGACTGCAAGGTGGCCGATAAGCTCAAGACAAGTTTCGGCAACAAGATTCTCGACGCAAAGTGGGACATGCACAAGCAAATGTTCTTCGACGCGACAATCGAAATACGAGGCATCGACCGCAAAGGCATGCTGCACGACGTCGCCGATGTAATTTCGGACAAGATGAATGTCAACATCCACAAAGTCACGATATCAAGCAACGAAGGCATATTCGACGGCCTCATCGAACTGCGTGTACACGACCGTAGCGAGGTGAAGGAAATAATGAGAAGCCTGAAGAAGATAAGCGATTTGCAGGAAGTGCTACAGACACAATAATGACCCGTCACACACCGGAAACATGACGACAATCATTATGCGTACGGTGGAAAGCATAAAAATGCGGCAGTATCTCAGCGGAACATTCTCCGCCATGATACTGCCGCAGTTCATTTATATATTTCCGTAGGCTTACCATAATTCGTCATAAGGACAAATCGCGACATAGTTCATACTATCCATTTTCTTTTGTGATTTATTCCTGTAACACTTACAGCCATAAAACTTAATATTATACACAATGGAACAGGAATCTGTTACCCAACCGCAAATGCATCATTTGCAAACATTCCATACACGCCTTCATTTTTATGCACATTAAACCGAAATAATCCAAGGTCAGAATCCATCCCCGTTCTGTCTCGCACGCAATGCGACACGCCCCAATTCCTCCTTCACATCATTCATAGGACGAAACGGCACCACGATGTCCAGATCGGTGTTTATGATGCAGTATATCTCCTCCTCGTCGTTGTCCTCACCTCCGAATCCGTCCTCATCGGCAAAATATTGCCCGTCGGGATAAATGATCCACGCCAATGCGCAGAAACCGTCCTTGAAGTCGCTGTACCTTCCAAACCAATACCTCACGACCCTGTCGTCCACACAACCGCAATGTTTGAAACGGCGGCGGATGCTCTCCACGTCGATATCACAGTCGTCCACAAGCACCTGTCCGCTCTCTGATACGAACACCCGACGCTTCCCCGACTCCATATTCACAAGCGTGAACGAATCGTCACCAAGCAAGGCCGCCACCCCGCAACCGATGTCCTTGTATTCATTTTCGCCGCTGACAGACTGCGTTTCAGCATTCCTCACCTCGTCCTCCGCGGTCGTATGCTCCACATTCTTTCCGCAAGCACATTCCTCCACAGCCGGTGCAGTATCCTCAACAACGACAGTCTCTTCCCTGTCCTCATCCGTTCCAGTATCCTCCACGGCCTTAACATAAGAATTATGATCACGCATCCGCAGCCATGCAGTCACAATAGGCGACGATATTTCGTACAGTTTCGGCGCATATTCCAGTGCATCATCGCACACACCATAGTCCACAACATCATCCGTATCCACATTCCGCGCCTTCCACGAATAATATCTGCTTCCGTCGTCTCTCACCTCCACTTCCGGTTCAGAGAGCGCCACCATCACACTCATACCCATGAACGGCACGCCGGCTATGCGCATCTCTACAAACGGCACACCCTTGCGTATATCCACAGTCTCGGCAATAGTCTTTATTTTCATATTCCTGTCCTTTCTTCTTTTGTACGTCCGACTTCAGCCACGAATCCGACTTCAGCCATAGTTAACCCTATACGCGTCACCTTCCGGTCTGCTATCCAGACAACTCCGGCACACTCTTCTCCGTAACCTGGACAGCCGCACACTCGGCAAACTTCTGATTACAAATATACAAAATTATATAATACTAACCACCATACGGTATAATATGAGCCACTGAATAATACCATGCAATCAGAAGCAAAACATAACACGAAACACAGAACAATATCGTAAGCCACAACACATAATGTCATACATAACGCCACCACACACTACACATCGTCACACTTCCACCGTTCATCCTCCGGAGACGACACCACAAGAGCCCTAAAATAATATGAGTTAGACTCAAATTACGCTAAATAAACATATACATTCAATGTCAATAACATATATTTTTATGCTATTTCGCTACACATTTTTACTATTTTACCTTTTATTTTAAACTTTATTTACTATTTTTGCAATTATAAAAGAATACCAAAAAACGACCTAGGTAAAAACATATAATTAAGCAATGAGACCAAACAATATATTATCAAAATTAGACACGCCACTTATCGTCATAGGTATAATAACACTTCTGACGATAATAAGTTTCCCATTATCTATTTGTCTGGAAGCCTTGACAACAGCTGTCTTAGGAATTCTGGGACTGTGTTATCTCACCCATACAATAACCCTATTATTTTTCAGACGCATTGATTTCGACTGGAAATTAATGAATGGTCATTTTTTAAGACGAATAATATGTATTATCGTATTGCTGCCTTTTACTCTGACTCTGATAATCGGAATTTCAATATATGCCGGAACAAAGACTGAATTAAATACAATCAGTTCAAAGAAAGAACTGATTTATGAAGATTCTCTTTATGCTAAAAATGACAGCTTACCATCAGACTTACGCAACAAACAAGAGAGCCCATCTCTGCTATGGATTGTATATAGTCATTTTATGGATCCCGGAAACCAGCACATGACAACATCAACAGCCGGGCGTGGATGGGCTGCCATAATAGCAATATCAGGAGTCATATTCTTGAACGGCATTCTTATCTCAATACTGACCAACTGGTTTGACAAGAGACGGGAACACTGGTTGCGTGGCGAAATCAGATATCCACGTTTTTTCTTAAAGAAAAACAAATTTGCCATAGTAATAGGAGCCAATGAGATTGTATCCTCTGTTATAAAAAATCTGCTCTCACACAAAACAGACGGAGAAATCAACTTTAAGTGCGAAGGAAACAATGAATATGTAATTCTACAAACATGTAAGGAAGCGGTGGATGTACGCGAAGAACTATCATCGCATCTGACAGAAGAAGATCTTAAACGTGTTATTATATATAATGCTCAACGTGATTCCAAAGCCGAACTTGCAGAACTGTTCATTGAGAATGCTACGGAAATATACATACTCGGTGAATCGACACTGAAAAATCAAGGTGAGACATACCATGACGCATTGAATATGAAATGTGTCAATATGATAGCAGATTATCTGGACAATATAAATAATAAGAACAGAACAGATAAAAACGACATACACAAAAAAGTATGTAAAGTAATGTTTGAATATCAAACGACATATTCAATGTTTCAATATTCAGACATGCCGGAAAATGTAAACGACAATATCGTCTTTATACCATTCAACTGTTACGAGACATGGGCTCAGAGAGTGATGGTGGAAGGCGTATTTGACAATAGAGAGCACAACGGTTGCTTAGGCAATAACGATGAGACAAGAACAAACGACAGCGGTATCAGACCCGATTTTATAGAATATACCCCTCTGGACGGGAAAGGCATATCATGTGATTCTGACGAGTATGTACATTTCGTAGTTGTCGGGATGTCAAAGATAGGTGTAGCCATGGGCGTGCAGGCAATGTTTCAGGCTCATTATCTTAATTTCAGAAAAGCCCGTTCGAGAATAACATTTATCGATACAAATGTAGATAAAGAGATGAATTTCTTTAAAGGCAGATATGTGAATTTCTTCGGATTGGTAAAGAACAAATATTTTGATGCGAATAACTGCACATCGGATATGTTGATGCCCAATAACGGATGGACAGATCCGGCAGAACAGCCAGACTACAAATGGGCGCATTTAAGTAAAGACGGTAAGAATTTTATTGATCTGGAGATAGAATTCGTTAAAGGTGAGATAGAATCAGACGGTGTGCGTGAGTACCTGAGAAATATTGCTAAAGAAGAAAAGTCGAAACTAACGATAGCCGTATGTCTGACACAGACTCATAAGGCAATAGCCGCAAGTTTATATCTGCCTGTTGAAATATACAAGAAGGTTCAGGAAATATGGGTTTATCAGCGTGAGGCCTCAGATATACTGACTAACTTGAGCGGAGCAAAACGCAATGACAGACGATATAAGAAACTTCGTCCTTTCGGTATGATGTATGGAGAATATATGAGAGACCGCTCTCTGTATTTGAAATCAATTATAGCTAACGGTGCCTATAAAGATTATGACAGTCTGAAAAAGATAAATGTAATCGACAAAGATACATATAAGGATTTACGGATGGACTGGAAAAAACTTTCCATTGCGAATAAATGGTCGAACAAGTTCTTTGTCGATACAATATATCAGAAAATACGCGGCATAGCTCCCGGATTGTTTCATGGCGAAAATATAGCCGGAGCCTATAAGAATAAATTATTCAAAGATGGAGCAAATGAGAATATTGAGCCTACTTTAATAGAGGCGCTCAGAAAATATGAGACCATATTAGGCCAGTGTGAACATAACAGATGGAATGTACAGCAGTTGTTGATGGAATTCAGTCCGTGCGGGAAACATGATGACGAAATATGTTGCATGCTTAATGACGCATACAGGCAAACATACTTAAAGAAAAAGGAATATGACGAGAAATCGTTGCCATATAATATCAAAATAGCCTTTAATGAGGCAAAAGATGATTTCAAGTCAAAGAAAGAGAGTCTTAAAGAGAGTGAGGACAGAGTCCATCCAAATATTTGCGGATACAGTCATCTGGATGAGGTGGACTTCGGAGCAAAGCAATTCGACATAAATATGAATAATGCCATTCCTGTCATTCTTATGAAGGTTGACGGATACAAATACTTAAAATAAAAAATTTATATTATGATAAAAGCATCTGAATTTATACATCCGGAAGATGCAGCTGCACTTAGACAACTGGAGAGCATCCCCGGATTTCCGGCATTTGTAAAAAAGATACTGTCGCTTGGTCTTGAACAAATGCAATATGGTGTCAACATGGCTTCCGCCATAAGGCTTTCACCAACGCAACTACCCGAAATATACAATCATCTGCCTCCAATATGCGAAAAATTGGGCATTGACGAGCCGGAGTTTTATCTGGAAATGAATCCTATGCCAAATGCCTGGACTTTTGGCGATACAAGGATTTATATAACATTAACATCGAGCTTGGTAGAAATGATGGATGACGAGGAACTTGATGCCATAATAGCTCACGAATGTGGCCATATCATATGCCGTCATGTCCTTTATCACAGCATTGCAAGCTACATACTTAGCGGAGTCGACTCTTTAGGTGTGCTGGGCGCACTTACAGTTCCTATACAATATGCCATACTTTATTGGTACAGAAAGAGTGAACTGTCGTGCGACAGGTGCAGCAGTATAATTACGTCTCCAGAAGTAGTAAACCGTGTGATGGCAAGACTTGCCGGAGGTCCTAAGAAATTGACAGAGAATATAAATATGCGTGAATGGGCGAAGCAGGCAGACATGTATGACGAAATACGCACTGATGGGATGTGGAACAAGGCCCTGCAACTGTATGTGACCATGGGGCGTGACCATCCGTTTAATGCCGTGCGCGTAAGAGAAATACTGAAATGGGGCGAGAGCTCACAATATCTGAATCTGAGAGAAAATATTAAAGCAGAAGCTTCTGGTAAGAAATGCCCGTCATGTGGAAGAAGTGTTTCACCTGATTGGAAATTCTGTAAATATTGTGGAAATAAATTACGTTAACCAATAAAACTTTTACAATTATGTTTTTCAACGAGAAAGGGATACTTAATATTGACGAGTTGATTATGAATAATGCCTCTTTCAAGAAAATAATGGAAGATGGCATTGTGACCGAAGAAGAGATAAAGGAACAGTCTGACAAAGTTGTTGCCTTGCTGCACGATATGGAAAAGAAATACAGTGAGGAACAACTTAATGAAATCAAGGATTTGCTTGTAGAGTCAGGAGTCCTTTATGCCGTTTATAACTTTTACTCCATTCAATCATTAAACTTAAACAAATAAAGAAATGGGAACATTCAGTACTAAAAAAACATTATATGGTTCGCCTTCATTGATACCGCAGATAGCAGTGCGCATACAAAACGAATTTCAGGATGAAGGATTTAAAGTGAAAGCTGATTCGTTGAGTGGAAATGGTTATGACATATCTATAACCAAGGGCGGAATGTTTAAAGCTGTATTAGGAATGAAGACTGCCCTAAAAGTGACATTGCTTCCACAAAACTCGAATATTAGATTTGAAGCCAATGTGGGCATTTGGGGACAGCAGGCAATACCGACAGTTATCTCTATGCTGTTCTTCTGGCCTGTTCTTATAACTCAGATATGGGGAATGGTTGAACAGTCGAAGCTGGATGATAAAGCATTGGCAATAGCACAGGACGTGATAATCATGAATGGCGGGAGCAGAAGCGAACAGCCACAAAGTCTGGGGCGTAAGTTCTGTACTTCGTGTGGACATCAGAATCCAGAGAGCGCCAGATTTTGCAGTGAATGTGGTCATCCTCTATAATTTATTATTAAGCTTCAATCAGCCGTTATAGAATTGAATATATAGAATAAACAAATAAAATTAATATTTGTGGTATAATGGCTGGTTGGAGTTAAATATGATAAGAGAGAGATTTTGTAACATAAAGAGACATAATGTCAATTATCGAAATAATATATAAAAATTTATGAAGACTTATGATTTTGAGTAATATTATAATATATTCATCTTTGGCACTTATAATATTATGTGCTTTTTTGGCATTATGCCTTTTTCTTAGCAGTTGGCGCAGATGGATATTCCGACATTTAAAGTGGATAGCAGGTTGTGTGTTTATTACCGGCGTATTTATTTACATGATCGGATTCAATGAAGAAGGCAGCAGGAACGATATTCTTGTGCTGTTCTTACGTTCTTGCATCTCGTCATTGGAAATGTTCGTGTCGGAGTCTGATTTGATAGAAGTTGGCAAACATTTTAAAGAGAACCATCTTTATATGACGTTATTCTCCATTACGCATTTCATGGCTGTTTTTGTAAGCGCCATATTCATTCTCAGGTTATTCGGGCTCAGACTTATGTCTGTGTTCAGGTTGTGGTTGCGCAGCTTATTCTGTAACAACTATAATCTTTATGTATTCTTTGGTGTTAACGAAAAGACCTTGACCGTTGCTGAAAGCATAAGGGACTATTATAAGTCTAAAAATATCGGCCAAAATGCTTACCTGGTATTTATAAAGATGAGCGCAGGCAGTGGCTGCCACCATTCTTCACGCTTCACGTTCAGTCATTTCTTTCATACGGTTGACGATGGCATAGAAGAATATGTTGAACGTATGGAAATGCTTAATGCTGGCAAGATAAAAACATTTATCACGATTACCGACAAAATAATGGACATTAAACTTGCTGAAAGTATAGCAGGGAATGATGTTTTTGATGAGCTTGGACTGAAAAATCTCAAGCGTTGCATATATAAGAGTGGCAAGACCCAGTTCTTTTTCCTCTCTGAGGATGAACACAGAAATGTTGAGTCTGTTTACGCTATGAAGAAATTGATTGCCGGTTACGAAAAATATATTTCGGCCATTTACTGCTATGCCCGTGAAAACAGGATAAACAGAAGCATCTTTGATGATTTTGGCAGCGACAATAAAATTTATCTTATCGACTCGTCCATGCTTGCCGTACAACAGATAAAAAACAACTCAACCAGCCAGCCTGTTAATTTTGTGGAACATGATAATAGTACTGGCACTGTATCGTCTATATTTACATCTATGATAATAGGTTTTGGTGAAACCGGGCGCGATGTATTTAGATTTTTGTACGAATTCAGTTCGTTTGTCAAAGAAACAAATAAAGGAGAGGACGGTAAAGACAACATTATAGAACAAGACAAGAGATTTTATATTGTCGACAAGCGTCTTGATGAGCTTAAGACAAAATTCATTGTCAATGCTCCGGCACTTAAAACTAAAAAATCTATACAATGGTTGGGAAATATGTCAACTAAAGACGCTCAGTTCTGGAACAAGATGAAAGAAATAATAAACGAGCTGAATTATGTTGTCATTGCGATTGATGAGGATAAAGAGGCGGCCTTCATAGCTGTGCAATTATTTGAGTTTGCCCACTGTTACCGTAAGGATCTGAATAATTTTAAAATATACGTGCGGCTACGTGACATTAATAATAAGCGGCTACTGGAACAGACAAGAAAATATATAATAAATGATGGCGGGAAAGAATTTAAGATTATAGAAGCGTTTGGAACAGAAGAAGAAGTCTTTGCCTATGAGAATCTGCTGGAAGTATCAACAGAGGAAAAACTTAAAGAATTCAAAAAAGAATATGATAAAATTTATAATGAAATAAGCCATAACCTGCCAAAAGAAGAGAAAACAGAAACCCTTGATGCAGTGGATAAAGCTTTTAAACAATATTATAAGAAAGAGCAAGACCGCTCTAACGTATGTCATATTCTTACAAAATCAATTTTAGCGGGTGTTGCAGACAAAGATAAAAATCAAGAGAAGCTTGATCAGCTTATTTCTGTCACTTCACGCAATGAGCATAATGAATATCCTAATCTCGTATCTGAAAACGATAAAACTCTGTTTAATAATCTTGCTTACTGCGAGCATCTTCGTTGGAATGCCAAGATGGAACTGTTAGGATTCATCTATGGTGATGAAAAGTCGATGAAACACAAGACACACAATTGTATTCTGAGCTGCAACAAACTTATACGTTCTGACAATCCTTATATAGTTAATACACTAAAGTATGATAAAGGCATTGTGGAGTTGAGCATTAGAGGTTTAAAAGATAAAGAATAATGACCGACAAAGAAATTATAAATGGATTAATTGTCAAAGACAATCAGATAACTACTGAATTCTTCTTTGTCAAATGTCGTCCGCTCTTCTATAGCATCATACGGCATGTATTTTCGTATGACGTTGATTATGATGAGTTTGTCAACGAATTGTATCAATATCTTATGGACAATAATGCGGCAAAACTGCATGGATTTCAATATCGTTGTTCATTAATGCAATGGCTGAAGGCATTGGCAATTCATTATTTTGTAAAAAAACGTAATATGATGATAAAAGATTCAACACAAGAGCCTCTTTATATTACGAATATGAAAGAAAGTACGGATCCGGTGTCGTCAGCAAGATCAGATCTGGAACGTATTTTTAACTTTATGCAAAATAAACGTTATGTTTATGTCATAAAGAAACTTGTAATAGAAGATGTGAAGCCGGAGCAATTGGCTCAGGAACTTGGTGTAACAACGTCAAACTTGTATAACATTAAGCGGCGTGCAATGCTTGCACTTACCGAAGCCGCGATAAAAGACATTACGCATTATGGCAAATAATAATAAAAACATATCCGATGAATTGCTTGCATCTTTTCTCGATGGAAATATTTCCGGCAATGAGGCAGCACAAGTATTGAACGCAATGAAAACTGATTCCTCCTTGTGTGAAGCTCTTGAAATTGCCTTAGATATTGACAAGGAAGAACACGTAATAATGAATAAAGACCTGCCAATGGCACAAATGGCGGCAGAGAGCAGAGCAAATCTTTGTTGTGTACACTGCGAAACATATATACTTAACCGACATGACATCGAATTCAGTGAGTCGGAGCTTATCAATACAGCCCGCGAAAACAACTGGCTTACAGATAAAGGCACACCGCTGTACGCCGTGGGACAGCTTTTATCATTAAAGGGCATAATGGTAACACGGACCTATGATGCAAGTCTGACTGATATAACAGAAACGCTTAAACGCGGCAACGACATAATAGCAGTTATCGACAATGACAAGCTCAATCCGAACATACCGGATTATGACGATTTACCCAACCATGCGGTTGTTATCACCGCTATTGATAACGATGGGCAGAACTTGACAATCTACAATCCACAAGAATCTGTTTCGTCATTGCAGCAAATCTGTATTTCCAATTTTATGAATGCCTGGCGCGAATCCCGCAATTATATGGTATGCACAATTAAATCTCCTGATGAATACAATCCACGTCCGATAAATCTTGATGATATAGACCTTACAGACCACCTGTTGGATTTGCGCGAGGCAATAGCAGAAAATGCTCATGACATATGGGCATTGGCCCGTATCAATGAAGGTTGGACATACGGTCCCGTGCGCGATGATGCTAAGAAACAACATCCCGACCTCGTTCCATATTCCACACTGTCAGACAGCGAAAAAGAATATGATCGCCTGATGGCGATGAATACGATAAAACTTGTAAAGAAGTTGGGCTTTAAGATTGTAAAGAGATGACTTTGAATATAAAAACGCTTAATTATGGAAAGAAAATATAAGATAAATAATTCAGAAATAAAAATATGCTTTGGTGATATCCTGAAAACAAAAACAGAAGTAATTGTTAGTTCTGATGATTCCCTTTTATCTAGAGGTGGAGGTATTTCCAAATGTATTTCTATTGCAGCAGGTGAATCCTTGCAACAAGATGCAAAAAAGAAAATTCCTGCTTCCTTAGGAGATGTTATTGTAACCACAGCTGGTAATCTTCCTCAAAAATTTGTCTTTCATACTATAACGATTGATAAAAAATATTCAATTTGTCAATATGTTTTGAATCAAAGACAAAATAATGCAGTTTATCAATTTATTATAAAACACTCAATAAGAGAATGTTTTAAACTTTTAGCAGCACATAATATTCATTCTATTGCATTTCCTGCAATAGGAGCCGGTGCTGCGGGAATTCCATATGAAAAAGTTGCACAGCTCATGTCCGAAGCAATTTCAGAAGTATTGTTGGCAACAAATAAACATTATGAGGTAGAAATTTATCTTTATGATCGCTTTGATAAAATGACAGAGTTTGATTTTTTACCTTTCTTTGAATATTTCTCTTATGCTTCAAAATATTCTCTAGACATAGAAAAAAGAGAAAATAAAAACATTTCAAATGATTATTCTAAAGCCAATATGGTTGATAATGCTAAAAAAAATAATATGAGTCATCAGGTCTTCATAAGTTATTCGCGTAAAGATACTGAGAATATAAAACCGATTTGTAGCATTCTTAATGATTTAAACATAAAATATTGGCTTGATGTTAATGGTGTATATAGTGGTGAAAATTATAAAGATGTTATATGCGATGCCATAAAAAAGGCAATATTAGTTATATTCATATCATCTAAAAACTCAAATGCTTCAAGTAATGTAGCTAAAGAAATAAGCTTGGCAGACAAATTCGGAAAGACAATTATACCTATTTTATTAGATAAGACACCTTATGCACCAAGGATAAATTATGATTTAAGCAGTATTGACAGCATTGATTATTCGGACAGAGATAACAATGTTTTAGATAAATTACGCCTAACTATTCAGGCAAAATTAGTAATGGTTCAAGACAAATAGAATACATAAAATATATCCTATAAACGATAAATTCTGTAAACGCAATCATCTCAATATGAAAACATTAGCATTCATTTCTTATTCACGCAAAGATAAGTCCGTTGCGCATTGGCTCCATTCTAAATTGGAAAAATATCCTTATCCCAAGGTTTCCATAAGTATCGAAAACCGCCCTCCGGACAAAAAATATTTACGTCCTATATTTATAGATGTAAAGGATTTGTCTGTGGACGAACATCCTTTCAGTGAAAAAATAAAAGCTGCACTAAGAGATTCTCGCTTTCTCATACTTATTTGCAGCAAACATTCAGTATGCTCTGAATTTGTCAATAAGGAAGTTACATATTTTCTAGAAGTTCACAACTTTGACTATTCAAAGATAGTTCCAATGTTCATCGATAATGTGGATGATAATGTTCCGCCGTCCATATCAAAATCAAGTGTTATGCAGCGCCATTTTCCTATTTATACTACGACATTGAGCGAAAAAAGCGAAGCAAACACTTATTGTTTTTACCAAATCGCTGCCTATCTCCTCGGAATTGATTTTTCGTATTTGTACAACAGATATGAAAATTATGCAGCAAAAAGGAAAAAGAAATATTATATGTATGTTGGTATTCTTGTTTTATCTCTTATTTTAATAATACTGAGTCTTTTCTCGCAATATAGAAAGCAACAGGATCTTGCTCAATTCGAGAAAAATGTTTTTCCACGCTCTGTAATGGTTGGATATGTCAACAACTTTTTGCGTCCAGTCATATCATATATGAAAAACAAAAATCAGAACTTCAAGATTTATGTTCTTATGCCTATAAAGCAAGAAGAAATACTCAATCACCAGAAACGGATTGATGACATACGCTATGACATTGTGAAACAGCTTGGTGCTGACTCTCTTAAATTTTTGAGATTACCTACATTCATGAAACGAGGATCCACCGTAACAACAATATGCACTAAAGATAACAGATACAACAATATATTTTTAGACTTTGCTTCCACCACGAGCTCTTTTCTTGAAGTAGCCGAATACAAGAAATCACATGAAGCTTATCGGCAAACCGATATCGATGACCTGATTCTTGAATATGCGAATACATTTGTATCCGAAGCAAAACAGAAATTACAGAAAGACTCCGTCTTTGTGGATTTTTATTTTTCGCAAGACGATCTTGTTTCAAGATTAAAAGAATACTGATATAAACCATTTCCTATATGCCGCATAGAAATATTATTTCATTTTTCAGAAATTATAGACTTGTCACGGTTTGGATATTCCTGTTACAATCCGTTGTGCTTATGTCACAGACACAGCGCGGCATTGTCCGTACAGCATTGCGACCTAACAAGAAGATTGTCTATTTGCCGGGCGTGACAATCCGCCTGCGTGGCGGTCACACTGCTGTGTTGAGCGGGGCCGGCGGTAAGTTTGAGATGACCATGTCGAAGGCAAAGGCCGGTGACGCGTTTTATCTCAGTTCCGTCAGGAAATCAGGTTACGAGCTTGCCGACAACCGTACCATTGGCCGTGCCTTTACTTACTCGTCAAAGGTACCGATAGAGATTGTCATGATTAACACGAGGGAGAAGGAAGAGGATGTCAGGCGCATCTCTGACAATTCCTACCGTCGTGCGGAAAAGACTTATAAGCAGCGCATATCCAAACTTGAAAAACAATTAAGTGAGAAGACGATAAGCGAAGCTTCTTACCGTGAACAGCTTCAAGATCTGCAAACATGGTTTGAGAAATATGAAAGTCTGATAAACAGCATGGCCGAGCGCTATGCCTCGACCGACTATGCCACGATCGACTCTCTTAATGCTGCAATAAACATTGCCATTGAGAACGGAGAGCTGGAACGGGCTGACTCGCTTATCTCAACCGCGGGCTCTTTGGAAAAGATGGTTAAGGAGAACAAGGAAGCGGAAAGAAAGGCAAATGAACGCCTCAATATAGGACGTAACATAATGGAGAACGCCACGGCCGACCTTATGTCAATAAAAAATGATAAAAACCGTCTTGCCGATTTGCTTTACAGTAAGTACAGCATCTGTCTGACCCGTGCCGAGAGAGATTCCGCCGCTTATTACATTCAGATGCGTGCAGAACTTGATACTACAAACGTGGATTGGCAGTTGGAAGCGGGATGGTTCATTGATTATTACCTTGCAGATTACGAAGAGGCAATTGCATTATATAAACGCGCCTTACGTTCTGCAGTTGAGCAGTTTGGAGACAGTCATCCCGATGTGGCGACAAGCTACAACAACATCGGCTTGGTTTACAATGATCAGGGAAACTATGTCAAGGCTTTGGAGAGCTACAACAAGGCATTGGAAATATACTTGTCGGTATTCGGAGACAAACATCCGAATGTGGCAACAAACTACAATAACATCGCTGTTGTTTACTTTAGTCAGGGAAACTATGCCCAAGCATTGGAATACTACAATAAGGCGTTGGAAATATATTTATCGGTATTCGGAGACAGACATCCGAATGTGGCAACAAACTACAATAACATCGGTGCTGTTTACTTTAGTCATGGAAACTATGCCCAAGCATTGGAATACTACAATAAGGCGTTGGAAATATATTTGTCAATTTTCGGAGACAGACATCCGGATGTGGCGAGAAGCTGCTATAACATCGGTGCTGTTTACTATAACAAGGGGAACTATGACCAAGCATTGGAATATTACAATAAGGCGTTGGAAATATATTTGTCAATTTTTGGAAACAGACATTCTTATGTGGCAATGAGCTATAACAATATCGGCGGTGTTTATAGTGATCTGAAGAACTATGACCAAGCATTGGAATATTACGATAAGGCATTAGAAATATATTTGTCAATTTTCGGTGAAAATCATCTCGATGTATTTACCTGTTATAGTAATATTGGCATAACTTATTATATGCAAGAATTATATTCTGAAGCAAAAACAAATTTACTTAAAGCCGTTGAAATAGGAAAGACGTTTTTGAATGCCGATGATGTTAATATACAGACATTGTTATCATTTCTATATCGTTCTCTGATAAAATCATCATCCTTGGAAACCAATGAATATTCATCTTTCACGTCCGACAAGGCTTTTACTGCAATGGTTGTATCTGATGAAACTCCTGCATACCAACAGGGAATGAGCGGAGAATATTATCTGCTTGAATTTGCAGACTGGAAATTTGAAAGCCCTACCGATTTATTTGATAAGAATGATGAACTTAAAGATAAACCCAAAGACATCGTCGTGATGAAAGACGGAGTGATAACAAAACATCATTTTGAAAACAAAATAGGAATACAACTTGGACTTAAATTTGTAAGCAAGGAAGAAAAGCAGAGAATAACGGAAGCATATCATAAATGGAAAGAAGAACAAGGAAACGATGATTAATACAAATAAAGAACAGAAATTCAAATATTTTGCTTTCATAAGCTATAGCTCGCACGATACGGCTTGGGGCAAGCGACTTCAGAAGAAACTGGAGGGATACAGTCTGCCGACAACATTGTGCAGCGAACGCGGATGGAAGCGAAAGCCAATGCGTCCGGTGTTTTTTGCGCCCACCGACATACAGCCCGGCAGACTTGATGAAGAACTGAAAAACACACTCAGAGCTTCGAAAAATCTGATAGTTGTTTGTTCTCCACATTCAGCACAATCGGAATGGGTCGGTAAGGAAATAGAATACTTTCATAGTCTGGGACGTCAGAATAACATTCACTTCTTTATAGTAGAAGGCAGGCCACACAGTGGCGACGAAACTACGGAGTGTTTCAATCCTGTTGTTGACGAACTGAAGATACCCGAAATTCTTGGTGCGAACATACATGAGAACATTTACCGTTGGCCGTGGCTCAACCGTGAACGTGCTTATGTGCAGCTTATAACCAAACTGCTTGGCATCGAGTTTGACGCCATCTGGCAGCGCCACAAACGCAGACTAAAAGCCAAGATTGCCGCATGGACACTGGGAACTGTAGCATTTATAGCTGCATTATGCTTAGCATGGCAGGCCAACCAACCTGTTAACATTGAGTTTGCTTTGAATGAACTCAGCGAGCATAACAGCAAGTTGCCGCCATTGAAAGACGCGGTCATCACACTCACTGTTGATAATGAAATCAAGACCGACACCATAAGTTCGTTAAGAGACAAAGGCGTGTTTGTAAACATTCCCCACCGATTCATGGGAAAAGACGCACACATATCATTGAGATGTAAGGATTTTCTCAATGTTGATACGGTTGTGACTTTACAAGAAAGCATAACCATACCAATCCGTCGTGACGTTTCTGTCTATGGCAACATAAACTTCAAACTATGGAATCCATATACTGAAAAGACAGTAAGTAATTGCCAGGTAGAAATACAGGGGCAAAAAACTGTTTCCGACTCAGAAGGCCGTGTGTCGCTCTTCGTTCCGTTATCACTTCAGCAGCCTGTTTACAGAGTGTCTGCCGCTGTTCCGTTGGAAGACAGCCTACTCTATATGCCATGTGGAGCTGACGATGTAATACTTACCAAAAACAACAACTGATCGATATGAACTACTTCATCATGCTTGCTGCCGCACTTCTTCCGATAGCCATACTGCTGATATACGCATACAGAAAAGATCCACGGCCGGAACCGACATCACTACTTGCCAAGTCGTTTGCATACGGTGTACTTATTTGTTTTCCCATTGTTGCCGTTGAGTTTGGCGTCAGTCATATTGTGAATATACTGATTACGGATACCGCATCCTTAGAATATGTTCTTGCAGAAGCATTCCTGGTGGCCGCGATACCGGAAGAATGTTTCAAGCTGTTGGCGCTGTGGCTGATATTGCGTCACAATCCTTATTTCGACGAACACTATGACGGCATCATGTATGCCGTGTGCGTAGGGATGGGATTCGCTGCATTGGAAAACACACTTTATGTCATGTCCAATCCCGACAACTGGCACACAGTGGCCATAAGCCGTGCTCTGTTGTCGGTTCCGGGGCATTATGCCTTTGCGGTGCTGATGGGATATTTTTATTCCATCCACCGTTTCGTAAGACGTTCGCTGCGCGGCCGGGCAGACATATTGCTCGTGCCGGTGATTGCACACGGATGTTACGACGCTCTTGCACTTGCAATCAACATTGATCCTGAGGTCAGCATAATATGTGTCGTCATACTGATTCTTCTGTGTATAAAAATGCACAAGGCATGCCGGATAAAGATAACAGAACTTATAAATCGTGATACCGACAACATGGTTTCGTAAAAGTAAACAACTTCCGGATGATAGGTTTTACCCTGTTTCAAACTCTTTATCACAAAGACATAAAATAAACGAAATATGAAAAAGGAATATATACCGGAGCCGATAGATACTTCAAACGTGGAATTGCCCAAAGATTTAGATACACTGATTGAGCAATTAGCCAGAAACGTACACGAGGTATGGGCGAAGAACCGTATGAATGAGGGATGGAGATATGGAGAGCAGCGCGATGACAGGCTGAAGACCCACCCTTGCCTCATACCTTACGAGGAACTTTCAGAGGAGGAAAAGAACTACGACCGCAACACGGCTTTGGAAACTCTCAGACTGATAACCAAACTGAATTTCAGAATTTCTAAAATCTGAAATTCAATACACCGGTGGTTCATGACAACGATTCCGGTCATTGAGAAAATGATTCAGAAACACTGAAATATCAAACAGTATTCAAAACAAATTGTAAAAATTCTTTACCAAAATAAGCTAAGCGATTTTTGACAAAACAGGAAATCGGGAGTCGTGAAACAGTGCATAAAAAGCGGAAAAGGAAAGGTCGCGGCATATCGAGATGTCAAGAGGATTATCCGAAATGCCCTTTTTTGGCACTGTATCATTCTTAAAATGCCGCAAAAACCGTCGTGCGATGCTGCTATGTGCATGTCCTTTTGATGAATTACGGATGATGCCGAGCGGCAAAATGGGCATTATCAGATGTCAAAAGAGGCCATTTCAGAGGCTGATAAAGGCTATATCAGGAGCTGATAAAGCCCATATTACATGCCAAAAGAGGCTATATCGCATGACGATAAAGGCCATATTGCATAACAATAAGGCCTTTATCAGCATGTGGGGACGATGCACCAAGGACGTTATGATGGCCGAAATGGGTTATAACAAGCATAACATACTGATATTCAATGACATATATAAAATATTCAGAATTTGGATATTTCGGAGCGAGAACGACCATGGTGGAAAATATTAAAATTATAAGCGGGGTAGTGTAAAACTTCTTTACCATATACGGGGGCGGTTAAACCCAAATCGGTTATTAGGATTTAGTCGGTATTTTTGCTTCATATTGAGCGTATTTTCGTTGGATTTTTTGCAGGCATGACGGGCCATGTCAAGAAAAAGCCGGCAAAAAGGTGCCAATGGAAAACAAAAAGACGACTGAAAGCATGAACGTACAAAACTGATAAAACCCTGTACAGTCTGATGACCAATTTGGGTTAAATATTCAGGAACGGTAATAAACAAAGGGGACTGAATATAGGTTACAGATATAGATGGATTAATATATGAAGTACGGAGCACAGGATGAAGAATAGCAGAGATACGGGGCATGGAAAACTAGAAAGCAGAGACGCTTCCGCGCCCGAGCCGTACCCGTCAGGTGTCGGCGGTCTGCGTCTTCGGCCAGTTGACGAGAAACAGTTTCTCAGTGGCACGTGTGAAGGCTGTGTATAGCCAGTGAATGTATTCTGGCGTGAGCATGTCGTCGGTCATGTATCCCTGATCCAGATACACGTGCGCCCACTGTCCGCCCTGCGCCTTGTGGCACGTCACGGCGTAGGCAAACTTTATCTGCAACGCGTTGAAGTATGGGTCTTCCTTTATTTTCTTTATGCGGTCGGTCTTCAGACGTATGTCCGAATAATCCTCCATCACGTTCTCAAACAGCCGGTTGTTCTGCTCACGTGTCAGAGCCGGCGCCTCAGTCATCAGGCTGTCGGTTATTACGGTGGCCTGCAACTCGTAGTTGTCGTAGTCGGGTAGTTGCAGCCAAAGGTCGGCAAAGCGGAATCCGTACAGCTCGCGCACGTTTCTCACACGCTGCACCACTGCCTTGTCGCCGTTGGCGAGAAACGATATGCCGGTCGTAGCGGTGTCCGTAGTGTCGGACTCTCCGCGGTCCGCCTTCTTCGCCGCGTCTTTCTTTATACCGGCATCGGTCGGTGCGTCCTTGCCAGCCCAGTAATAATTGTTGCGCACCACCATTATCATGTCGCCCGTGGTGAGCATCTCCTCGCGTCCGAGCACCATGTTGCGTATGCCCTGGTTGTAGATGTTGGCACGCTTGTTAGAGCGTGTCACGACCATTGTCTCGTCCATTCCTACCTCCGAATAGCTCGACGCGAGCGACTCGATGAGCTCGCTTCCGTTCACCATCACCACATCGGCAAAGCCACTGAACTTCACTTTTGGCATGAGCGTGAGTCGGTCGCGCGTTATCAGGCTGCGTATGGCGGTGGCGTTGAAGAGTATGCCCGACATGCTGTCCTGGCGCACCACCTCGTTGAGGTCGCTCTCATACACCCTAAGTCCGTAGCCTTCCATGAACGCCGCACTCAATGCCGGCGACTCTTCCTCGCCCACCGGAGGCAGCTGGGCACGGTCGCCTA
>ENA-ORSK01000243-ORSK01000243.1-human-gut-metagenome-genome-assembly--contig:-NODE-243-length-58701-cov-5.195563_pt1 | contig 58701 bp, 41 predicted proteins | sample MGYA00242192_ERZ509159 | MGnify/ENA primary metagenome ERZ509159 (study PRJEB26280, sample SAMEA2338663) | human gut metagenome | biome: human gut; feature: human-associated habitat; material: faeces...
AAACATACCTTGCTGCTGCCACTTTTCGGCAGTAACCGAAAAGCCTTCGGGTAACCCGAAGGACACCTTGCTGCTTTCTCGTGAAAGCAACAATCCGCCAGCAAACGGATTGGAATTTGTGCTGATATTCTGGCTCTCAAAGCATCGTTTCCCGATGCCTATGCTGCCCAAAATAAGAACGGAAATAAGGTCGGTTGTAAGTCCGAACCTTATTTGAGAACGCAGGGAACGAAAGCTGGATTTTCACTTTCCCAAAGTGCAGACCATAGCGTCATTTCGATGCCAATCTGTGCCAATTGCAGCCAAAATCCGCCTCAGACCAATAGGGAAATGCAATTTTAGGCAAACACTTCCTCGCTTGTTCATAAGTGCATCGAACCAATGGTTTGCAAAAACGATGATGAACAAAAACGGATAATCAAGAAAGCAATTCTATACAGACAGGAAACAACATAGTTTCAATGGAACGCTGATTTGCTGTTGTACTGTTGTGCAGGTTTACTGTCGTACTGGTTTACAACAGCGAAACATCAAATAGAGGTTTCAGCAATGGGGTGCAGATTTAGAGGGGGTAAAGTTTGGATGATGTAAATCGGTGGCACAATGTATTCGCTTTTCAATGTGGCGATATACCAATGTCAAACTACAGATTGGAATAAAAACATCCTAAAGTTCTTTACAATCCAAGAAAAAGTGTATTTTTGCAAGCGCAATAACCTTGAATATGTGAAATGTCAATGTAAAAATAAAGATGAATGCGTGAATTATGAGAAGAAAGATATACGATAAACTGTTGGAATGGAAGAAGAACCATAAAGGTGATACCGCCCTTCTGATAGAAGGAGCCAGACGTATAGGAAAAAGCTATATCGTGGAAGAATTCGCACGTAAGGAATATGCGTCTTACATTTTGGTGGATTTCAGTAAGGTAAATCCGCAAGTGATGGAGTTTTTCAACCTTTATTTGGATGACCTCGACATGCTTTTCATGAATTTGGAGCTTTACTTCAGGCGGAAGCTTACTCCACGTCAAACGAAAGACGAAGAAGCCCGTTCTTTAGTCATATTCGATGAAGTACAGTTTTGTCCTCGTGCCCGTGCAGCCATCAAGCATTTGGTGGCGGACCGACGTTATGATTACATTGAGACGGGTTCACTGATTTCGATTAAGAAGAATGTCAAGGACATTATGCTGCCTTCCGAAGAACACGCCTTCGAAATGTTTCCGATGGACTTTGAGGAATTTTTGTGGGCTATGGGAGACGAGATGCTGATGCCTTACATACAGATGCGGTTTGACAAACGTCTTCCTATGGAGGCTTTCCACCGCCGGGCAATGGATTATTTCCGGCAATACTTGATTGTCGGGGGTATGCCGCAGGCTGTCGCCAAATATGTGGAAACGCGGGATTTTGAAAAGGTAGATGAGGTGAAGCGTGACATATTGGCTCTTTATCGCAATGACATTCACAAATATGCAGACAATCAGGAAACCAAAGTTGCCGCTATTTTTGAGGAAATACCGGGACAGTTGCAGAAACATGAAAAGAAGTTTGTTTTGTCCGCCTTGCAGAGCGAAGCCCGTATGCGTGACTATTCGCAGGCTTTCTTTTGGTTAAGTGACGCCAAAATCATTAACTGCTGTTATAACTCAACGGAGCCTAGTATCGGGCTGAAACTGAATGAAGAACGCACCACGCTGAAATGCTACATGGGCGATACCGGACTGCTCATCAGCCATGCTTTCGACGAGCGGGGAATAGTAAGTGCAGACCTTTATCGGAAGCTGATGTTTGACAAGCTGGAAGTGAACGAAGGTATGCTGGTGGAGAACATCGTAGCGCAGATGCTTCGTGCGGCAGGACACAAACTTTATTTCTTCAGCAACAGTTCACGGACATCGGCAGATGACCGCATGGAGATTGATTTCCTGATAGCCAAACCTGTAACGACCAGCAGGCATAATATTTCCCCCATAGAGGTGAAGTCCGGGCAACGTTACACACTGAATTCATTGAGAAAGTGCATAGCCAAGTATGGCTCCCAGTTATCCACACCTTACGTGCTTCACGACAAGGATGTGAAAACAGAAGATGGCATTGTGTACCTACCTTTATATATGACACCGTTGCTTTGAATGATATGGGAAAACAGCTTACATACCAAGAACTGTTGGCGGCATACAACAAACTTCTTATGGAAAATGAGCTTCTTCATAAGGAGGTAGACAGACTACAGTCTTTGCTCTGCAGCAAAGGTACTCACTTGACACAACCCATTATAAAGCGACATTTGTCTTTGGAAGAAAAAGTGGATGTGTTCCGCAATCTCTTCAAAGGACGTGAGGATGTATTCGCGCGGAGATGGTACAGCCGGACAAGCGGAAAATCCGGCTACCAGCCTGTATGTCGGAACGAATGGGATAGGCAATTGTGTGACAAGAAAAGATATAAATGTACGGAATGCCCCAACAGGGCTTTCAAGCCCTTGGAGTATGAGGATATCTATCGACATCTTGAAGGGAAGAGTTCGGACGGGCAGGATGTAATCGGTGCCTATGCCATTCTTGCCGACAATACGTGTAACTTCCTGTGCGCGGATTTTGATGACAAGTCATGCGAACATGGATACAAGAAAGATGTGTTGGCGTATGTCGGGGTCTGCAAGGATTGGAATGTTCCTTGCTCCATTGAACGCTCCCGTTCCGGGAACGGCGCACATGTTTGGATGTTCTTTGAACAGCCGTTGCCTGCATCCAAGGCACGAAGGCTTGGAAATACGATATTGACGGAAGCGACAGAAAGATACGGAAGGATGGACTTCAAATCATACGACCGTTTCTTTCCTAATCAGGACAGGTTGCCTGATGGAGGATTCGGCAATTTGGTGGCGTTGCCACTGCAAGGCAAAGCCCGCAAGGAAGGGAACAGCGTGTTTGTGGACGAAAACTTCATGGCATACGAAGACCAATGGAATTATTTGCTTGAAATAAAACGGATATCCGAAGTGGCGGTTGACGCAATATTGGCAAAACATGAAACGACTTCGGAATTGGGCGAGTTGTCTACTACCAGCGAGTCGAAACCTTGGGAGACACCTGTGCCTCAAAAGATTACTCAAAATGATTTCCCTGCCAATCCCGTCCTCATACGCTCCAATATGCTGTATATCCCCTTACAGGGATTTTCTGCAAAGGTCGTGAACCACCTAAAACGAACCGCGTCATTCAAAAATCCGGAGTTTTATGCCAGACAAGGTATGCGATTGTCCACTTACAATATTCCTCGCATCATCTCTTGTGCCGATATGGAAGACGATTACATTGCAATGCCTCGTGGATGTGAAGATGCGGTCGTTACACTTTTGGAAGATAACCAAGTAACTTATCGTATAGAAGACAAGACCTACCAAGGGAAGAATATAACTGTAGAGTTTAAAGGCAAGCTTCGTGAAGAACAGAAAGCGGCCATAACCAACTTGACTGCCCATAACAACGGAGTATTGAATGCCACCACCGCATTTGGCAAGACGGTTACGGCGATCGGTTTGATTGCTGAGCGGCAAGTAAACACGTTGATACTTGTACACACAAAAGCCTTGCTGGCCCAATGGAAATCCCGCTTGGAAGAATTCCTGCAAATAGACTTTACGGAAGATGCCCTTCTTAAGAAACGTGGTCGTAGGAAAGTCTTTTCGCCATTCGGAACATTGGATTCCAATGGAAATTCACTGCATGGAAAAATAGACATAGCCTTGATGCAATCCTGCTTGGAAGACAGTGGGGTAAAACCTTTTGTCCGGGATTACGGAATGTTGATTGTGGACGAATGCCATCATGTGTCAGCGGTAAATTTTGAACGGATACTGAAGTATGCCAACGCTCGCTATGTCTATGGATTGACAGCCACCTCAATCCGCAAGGACGGACATCAGCCTATCATCTTCATGCAATGCGGCCCAATCCGTTATTCGGCAGACGCAAAAGCTCAAATGGCATCCCAGACATTCACACGTCTGCTTGTTCATCGCTTTACTTCTTATAGGGAGTTGACGGATGATAAGTCCACTTATGCCCGGATGGTTCAGAAAATGGCTGAAGATGAAAATAGGAACGGACTTATAATAGAGGATGTATGCGTAGCTCTGAAAGAAGGACGTTCACCAATTGTACTGACCAACCTTACCGCCCATGTCAAAACATTGGCAAACGCGTTAATACCACACTGTAAACATGTGGTTACTCTTGTCGGTTCCGAATCGGCAAAGGAGAAGCGTCAGAAAATGGAATACTTGCAAAACATGCCACTATCGGAACCGCTTGTTATAGTAGCAACCGGGAAATATGTGGGTGAGGGTTTCGACTATCCCCGGTTGGACACCTTGTTCTTGGCATTGCCTGTCTCATGGAAAGGTATCATCGCGCAATATTCCGGACGGCTGCATCGGGAATATCCTGGTAAGAAAGAAGTTCAGATTTACGATTACATCGACATTCGCGTGCCGATGTGTGATGTGATGTACAAGCGTAGATTGAGAGGATATGCATCTGTCGGTTATCAGATTAAGTCAAACGCGCCAATAGACTTGTTCAACGAAAGTCAAAGCGTTATTTTTAATGGACATACATACCAAAGTGAATTTTTCAAGGATTTACACCAGGCAAAGCGTTCGGTTGTCATTTCCGCTACAAAACTTTGGTTTGCCAAGCACTCTTCCGTACTTGAGATGCTAAAAGAACTATCGGCGCGGGGTGTGGAAGTTGTCGCTTTTATCAAAAGTAATTTGGAAAAAGAGGAAAAGCTAAAAGGCATAGGAGCAAGTATTAGGATTAATGACACATTGGCTATTGACGTTGCAATCATTGACAAATCCCTGATATGGTATGGCAATATTAACTATCTTGGTTACAACACAGATGAAAACAATGCCATACGTATTTATGATTCAGCTTTGGCAGAGAATGTTTTGGAAGTGCTTTATACGTAACGCTAATTTTTCTCTATTTTTCAGAGGAATAACTTTGGTAATAAGGGATAAAAACACTACTTTTGCAAATGAGAGAAGCGTTCTTTTGATTAGTGCAGAACATTGTAGAATATAGAAGCCCGCTGGTTTCCATATCGTTACCTGTTAAGCTGATAATCTTTGTAAGTTTCTTGTTTTCAATGAGTAAAAAGAAATGATATGTCTTCTTGTATGAAAAGTTACGTGCTTCTTTATGCCTGATGCCTCTATCCATTCTTTCAATGGATGGGATATCCAAGAAATATCTGTCAGACCCTCGAACACCAAGCGTTCATCATCATCCGGGCGTTCACCACACAGTTGCAACGCCTGTGCAGTAACGGGCTTACAATCGAGCTTCTTTGTCTTTTGCTGTACAACCACGGCCTGCCACGTTCCTTTGCTTGTCTGCTGAATCTGTTTCCACTTTAACGGCTTTATGTCACTGTGGCGTAAGCCTGTGAGAATGGAAAACAGAAAAGCACGTTTCAGAACATCATCTTTACAAGGCGTGTCAACCAACATCTGTACTTCATTCATGGTAAGAGCAACACGGGGCTTTTCAATCTGACTAATGCCTTTCACCTTTGCACTGATGTCAACGGTTAGGTATTCATCAATGAATGCTTGTTTCAGTCCGGCCTTGACGATAGAGAAATAAGTGGATGCCGTATTCTGTGAGATTGTGCCTTTCTTGTTACCTCCCATTGGGGCACGGAGCAGGAACATCTTGATGTCCTCAAGTAATTTTACGGAGATGGATTTGAACGGAATGGGATTCCCTTGCGAATAGATTTTCAGCAATTCGCCCACACGCATCCAATTGACGATAATCGAATTTGAACTGTTGGGATGGCGTTTGCTAATGATACCGTTGAAATATTTGATGAAGTCCTGTTCACTACGCTCATTCTGCGCTGCAAGTTCATTCTCCTTATCTGTATAGAGAATGGCACTATCGTACTCATGCTGACGCAACTTCCGGACATTATCGGCATAGATACAGGCCTCTTGGTCGATTGTGGAACGGCATTGAATGATTCCGTTCAAATCACGCTTTGGCTTGTAGTTGAAGCTGCCATCCGGCAAGATGCGTGCGATAGATGACTTGTCCCAAATAGGCGTGGATATAGTCCGGTTGATTGACTCTACCACTCGGCTTGCTCTGTTTGAGCCGTGTTTGTACACAGGATATGATTCGATAATCAGATACCACTCTTCCTTGTATCTCGACCTTCTGAGCTTAACGGTCACTTTAGTGTTAGGCAATGCTTTCTTCATAATGACTTGTATAATTTATCTATTTCTGTTTTTGGCACATAAACATAGTTACCGATTTGACGTGTTGGGATAGAATTACGGCGAATATGCGTAAGTACAGTCAGTACCCTCATTGATGTGAAACTTTTGGGCTATTTGTCCGATTGTATAACAGTCCTTGGGGTCAAAAGACAATGCTTCCTTTTTCTTATTCCTTTGCCTAGGTTTCTTCTTGAAGTGCTCATCCATATACTGACGACTTAAACGTGTTTGGCGTTGGCCGAAATTGTGTGACGGAAGAAGTCCTTGCCTGATCATACGATAAAGAGCATCTTTACTGATGCCATAAATCAATACGGCTTCCTTGACGGTCAGATAACCTTTACTCGACGGTATTTGTCTGATTAAAGCCTGACGAATTGCCTCTTTTTCCTTTGCGATTTGCCTTTTCTTGTACGCTTTTTTAGAACAGGCTGAACAACAATACTTTGACATCAACGTAGGAGGAGTGAAGATTTTACCGCACTCTTCACATACTCTTTGGATTTTGTAATTACCTCTTGGCATATCTTTCTCTTTATAAATAGTTTATGTATATTTAAGTTGTACCTTTTCGCCAAATAAGACGTGATGCAAATATGTCGCAAATAAGAGATAAAAAAGCCCATAGAAAACACATAGCAACCATGACCCCCATAAACGCAAAAAGCGTGCAACTCATTGAGCTGCACGCTTTTGCTTGCGATTTAGTATGTCTTTACTTATCGGAATCACTTGACTTCCTCAAAATCAGCGTCCTGGATGTTGTCATCACTCTTTGTGCTGTTGTCCTGAGCCTGCTGACCTGCCTGTGCATTTGCACCTGCGCCAGCCTGCTGGCCTGCACCCTGGTACATCTGTGCGCTTGCGCCCTGCATTACGGTGTTCAGGTTGTTGATGGCGTTGTCTATTGCAGTCACGTCACCGCTCTTGTGAGCATCCTTCAGCTGCTGGAGTGCAGACTCGATGGCCGGTTTCTTGTCGGCCGGAATCTTGTCGGCGTTGTCCTTCAGGAAGTTCTCTGTGGTGAAGATCATAGAGTCTGCCTGGTTCATCTTGTCCACACGCTCACGCTCTTTCTTGTCGGCCTCGGCGTTCTGCTCAGCCTCTGCCTTCATGCGCTCTATCTCTTCCTTGCTCAGACCAGACGAAGCCTCGATGCGGATTGCCTGCTCCTTGCCGGTAGCCTTATCCTTTGCGCTTACGTTCAGGATACCGTTGGCATCGATATCGAATGTAACCTCAATCTGCGGAACACCACGGCGAGCCGGAGCTATGCCTTCGAGGTTGAACTGACCGATGCTCTTGTTCTGTGCTGCCATCGGGCGCTCACCCTGCAGAACGTGTATTGTTACGGCTGTCTGGTTATCTACAGCGGTAGAGAATGTCTCGCTCTTCTTGCAAGGTATTGTGGTGTTGGCGTCGATAAGTTTTGTCATTACGCCACCCATTGTCTCGATACCCAGTGTCAGAGGAGTTACATCGAGCAATACGATGTCGCCTACACCGCCTTCCTTGTTCAGGATGGCACCCTGTATAGAAGCACCTACTGCAACGACCTCATCCGGGTTTACACCTTTAGAAGGCTCTTTGCCGAAGTAGTTCTTTACGAGAGCCTGAACGGCAGGTATACGGCTTGAACCACCGACGAGGATCACTTCGTCTATCTGTGATGTGGTGAGCTTTGCGTCTCTCATTGCGTTCTGGCACGGAACGAGGCAAGCCTGTATCAGGTCGTGAGCCAGCTGCTCGAACTGAGCACGTGTCAGAGTCTTGACGAGGTGTTTGGGAACACCACCCTCAGCTGAGATGTACGGCAGGTTGATTTCTGTAGATGTCGTGCTTGAAAGTTCGATCTTGGCTTTCTCGGCAGCCTCTTTCAGACGCTGCATGGCCATCGGGTCCTTGCTCAGGTCGATGCCTTCGTCAGCCTTGAATCCGTTTACAAGCCAGTCGATGATAACCTGGTCGAAGTCATCACCACCCAGGTGAGTATCACCGTTGGTTGAAAGAACCTCGAACACACCGCCACCGAACTCCAGGATTGAGATATCGAACGTACCGCCACCGAGGTCGAATACGGCGATCTTCATATCCTTGTTGGCCTTATCGACACCGTAGGCCAGGGCTGCTGCGGTAGGCTCGTTCACGATACGGCGAACATTGAGGCCTGCAATCTGTCCGGCTTCCTTGGTTGCCTGACGCTGAGAGTCTGAGAAGTATGCCGGCACTGTGATTACGGCGTCCGTAACTTCCTGACCCAGATAGTCCTCTGCGGTCTTCTTCATCTTCTGAAGTATCATGGCCGAGATTTCCTGCGGAGTATATTTACGTCCTTCGATGTCGACACGTGGATAACCACCTTCGTTAACAACGCTGAACGGAACACGCTCTGCCTCTTTCTGGCTCTGTGCGTAAGTCTCACCCATGAAACGTTTTATAGAGTAAACGGTGTTCTTTGGGTTGGTGATTGCCTGACGCTTTGCCGGATCGCCCACCTTGCGCTCACCGTCTTTTACGAATCCTACAACTGAAGGAGTGGTACGCTTGCCTTCGCTGTTTGCTATTACTACAGGTTCGTTGCCTTCAAATACGGCAACGCAAGAGTTTGTAGTACCTAAGTCGATTCCAATAATCTTTCCCATAATTTTATATTTTATTTGTTATTATTCTGAATTAATGTTATCTTTGAACTTACGTTCGCTATCATAATAACAAATGGTATGCCAAACGCCGGACGGGCAGCGGAGGCTGACAGACGGTGTGACAAAATGGCACTATGTGGAGCGCCGGATGGCGCATTGGCGCGGGCGTTATTATATATGGTATATGCGCGACTGGTGTTCCATCCGTTTACGGTTGCTGTCTCGCGCGGCTTTTGCCATGAATAACCGCTGCCGGCCGTTGCGGCTCCGGCTTTCCGGAAGCGGTCATGGAATGGTGAGAAACGGATGTGAATAAGTTATAAACAGGTTATAATGTTAAAGTAGGTTAAACGCGTTTAGAAATCGACACCTTATGTGTCTGTATATTGTAAGCCGGAAGAAAAAAGGCCCTTCGGGGACGATGACTTCTTGACGGCACTCCCGACATCATAAGATGATGAGAAGGAGAGAAAAGAACAAAAACGAAGAAACATAACCGGAAAATAGTGGAACAGACCGAGTTTGAAAATATTGTCGCAGACATAAGGACCAAAGCGCTTGGCATGGCCCGCAAATACGGGCTTTCGGCCGACGAGGCCGAGGACGTGGCGCAGGACACCATACTCAAGCTTTGGGGCATGCGCGACGAGCTCGATCGCTACCGTTCGGTTGAATCTCTGGCAATGTGCATAGCCGCCCACCTGAGCGTGAACACTCTGAGACAACGCCACACGATACCGATAGACGGACAGCCGCTGATAGCTGACACCTCGCCCGGTCCCGACGCAAGGCTCGAGGTGATGGAGAACGAGGAATGGCTGAGGCGCAAACTTGACAGACTGCCGTCGTCTGAATATCAGGTGCTGCATCTGCGACAGGTGGAACGGAAGACAAACAGAGAGATTGCCGCCATACTTGGAATTGAAGTCACATCGGTGGCGACGCTTCTCTCAAGGGCACGACAAAAACTGATGGAAGATATAAGGAAACGAAAAAAATAAACGGACTACTCTTATGAAAAATGAATTTGAAGACATAAAACAGCTCACCCGCCGCTTCATGGATGGTCAGACCACCATTGAGGAGGAAGACAGGCTGGCCGCTTACTACCGCACTCACGACGTGCCGGAGGAGTGGCGTGAGTATAAGGAGATGTTCGCATATTTCGATGCAGGTATGCCGCTCGGCGACGACAAGCCTGCCGCAAGGCCCATGAGGCGACCTCTGCGTGTATGGCTCGGAGCTGCCGTGGTGGTGATGGCCGTGATGTTGTGGCCGCGCAACGAGATGACCGCACCTGAGATCATGCCGCAGACGGCCATGACCGCGCCCGTGGCTGATGCCGATACCACCGGAACCGCCGAGGCCGACACTACCATATTGCGCATTGAACAGCCCGCGCCTAAACCCGTACGCCGCCGCATAGACCGCTATCGCTACAAGCCCGCGCCTCCAAAGACCTATCTGGCAAAGGTTAACAACATAGAGTGCAGCGTGCCGGCCGACTCCATTGCCGCCGCCGACAAGATTCTTGCAGAAAAGATGCGCGACATAGAGGCTGTGAGCGAGGCGCTGCTCCGCGACATAGAAACGCTCACCGAGGTGGAGGTTCTCGAGATGGCGGGCGTGGACTATGACGCCGAAGAGGAGAGCGGTGAGGCTGCGTCAGACAACGAAGTGTTGTATTGAACGTTGTGTATAAGAATATATTGACAATCGATAATAATAAAAAATCACAAGACTATGAGTACCACATACAGACTGTTTATTACTATGGCAATGATGGCCGCCGCTCTTTCGGCATCCGCCCAGGAGCGCATAGACAAGGCCATCGACGATTTTCTGAACGACAACAAAAACTCTGTTCACATCATCTCGCAAACCAAAGAGGAGGAGCTTGTGAGTGATGTCAACAAGAAGGCATTGTATAGTTCTACTGATTTCATGATCGAACGCTCCGACAGAGACAAGCTGGAGAAGCTGCGCGACGCATTCATCACCGAGAGTGCCAATGCTTACAAGATGATGATGAAGAATGCCAACAGCGGCAACGATACCGAAATGGCAGTGGGTTATGGCGCAAAACTGGATAAGACCGTAACTTTCGGAACCCACTCAGACCGCAACTACATAGTGCTGAACGTCAGACGCATGAAGAATCTGACAGACACCAACTGGCGCTGGTCGTACGGCTTGGTGTGGTATGACAGCAAGGAGAAGTCGGCGAAGTCTAAGGAAAAGTACATCAAAGGTTCCATCACGGTGGTTTACAGTCTTGATCCGGCATCCAACAATACGCAAGACAATACGACAATACATCGCACCACGATATTGCCCGACGGAACAGTCGTGACATACAATGATACTGACAAGACTAAGACCGTGGTATATAAGAACGGCAACGTGATAAAAGAAGGAGATTCTGAATACAGCCATGTGAACAGTTCTTCAGAATTCCTCGTTGTCTTCGGTAACCTCCGCTCTGTCTATCTCAACGCTTATAAGGAGCAGACGGGGCTCGCCATAAAATCTACTGTCGCCAATCGTCTGCTCGATCTGTGCAAGAACAAGGGCGAATTTTTGTCCAAAGACGAGAAGAATCTTTGCAGCAACACCCTTATGGACATGTCGAAAGATGCTAATGATGAGTATGTCATGGGTATTCTGAAAATGGCAGCAGATGCGCTGAAATAATCAATATTTTCATAAAAATGTTTCTTCATCCTTAGAAAGGGGCGGCCGTGAGGCGTGCCCCTTTCTTGTTTCCGGGCGGGAAAACCGGCTCGCAGTGTAAGTGGTCGGTGGGGATAAAAGAGATTATCCGTGCGTAGTGTGAAAATTAATATCGCAATAGCTGACAGGCTTCTGGCTGCCCGGCAGAAATCAGGTGGCGGTTGGTTTTGTTATGATATGGCATATTCACTGCCGTATATGGGCTGTTTTCTTCTGTTGAAAGGAAATGATGTGCATGACTGTCAAATTAAATTCCTTTCCTATCCTTGTCGTTTCCTTATGACGAATTGAAGCGGTATGGGTTATTTTCAGATTAATTTTCTTTCCTCCCCGTATCGCTTTCTTATATAGAAATGAAACGGTCTGTGCCACTTTCAGATTGTAAGCGGTTTTTGATTTTTCGGTCCGAGTTTTCCACTATACCCCGAAAAATAAGCGCGTATTTGCAATCAGACTTTCCTTCGGGCGCAAATACGTGAAATATGAGAGGTTTTTATAATATATTGAATATCAATAACTTGCGTTTTAGATGTGTTTTATCGCCTTGCAAAAAGCACCATTTCGTCTTGCAAAATGGCCCATATCGGGGGCTGAAAAGCACCATATCGCACCCTGAAATGGGCTTTATCGTACTGCGAAACGGGCAATATCAGAAAGCGGAACGAACTTTTACGGACTACATTATGGGGTATATCAAAAGGCGGTAATGGCTGAAATGTCATATATTATAGGCGATTTAACATTCATTTACACCTCTTTTGCGAAAATATTTTGTCAAAATAAAATCAAGAAAAATTGTAATCATGTCACCGGAGTTTCCACTGAAGAGTCCGGAATACGGTTGCCATAGATTCCAGCCAACTGCATGTCGCGGCGCTTATGCACATTGTCGTCATGTGCATAAGCGTGAATTATATAATGCGTTTTTTACGAGACAGACCTTATGACTGTAAAGATGGCGTGCTTCATCCCGGCTGCCTTCCATCTGTTTTTTATTATACTATCTTCTTCTGCTCACCTCAGCCAGTCCCATGTTTATAAGAATCATCACCACTATCCACACCAGAACGATGAGGGCGATGTATCCTCCGAAGGGGAATATGTTGTTTATCCATACTGACAGAGGCGAATCCCACAGGCAATGCAGCACTACCGGTATGGCGAAAAGCTTCAGAAACCTGGAGTCCGAGAATATCGACGTGTCGAAAACTCCTGTAGATTTGGACGTTATCACGAACGCCGCGCCCGATATGGCCGCCCATGCCACATGGCCGCCCGGAGCCAGTACGGCACGCAGAAGTATGGTGTTGTTTATGGCATCCATCATTTCGTGTTCGTCGATGTTCTGTCCGTATGCCGCCGCGAAGCCCGTCATCTGCTGCAGTCGGATGAAAGGCTGGAGCGCATATCCTGCCGACTCGAATGCCGCGAAGCCCGCTCCCACGGACGCACCTATGAGAAGTCCGGTGAGGATGGAGCGTTTTCCGAGCTTCCTAAGTATGGCGAATACTATCACTGCCTTGCCTGTCTCCTCGATAAGACCTACCATGAACGCGCCGAAAAAGTCCAGCTCGTTCACCGAATAGAACGAGAACAGCAGCAGGGTGGCCACCAGCGAGGCGCATCCTCCTATGAAAAATGTCTTCAGTACGGTGTACATGCTGACATCGCGCCATACGTTCGCCTCCATGAACAGGATCATGGTGGACAGCGGTACGGCGAAAGAGCCTATCACGATCATTCCCGGAAAGGTGTTGGGATTGCCAAACACATTCACGCATATCCACAGAAGCACGAACGTGATGACGAACATCAGCAGCACACGGCTGTACAGCCAGGGGTGGGGCCAGTCCTTGGATATGCTGTCGGCGTCGGGTGTGGTGGTCTTGGTGCCGCAGATGAAGATTTCTTCTGCCTCCTCAGTGGTGTGCGGTTTGAACACGTCTGAGAAAAGCATTTTCCAGTTGAGCTCGGCCGGTCTGTCGTTTCCCACATAGTCGTTTATTGAGTCTATCCAGGATTTGCCGTTCCCTCTGTTTGTCTTTCTCTGCGAATTGTTGTTGGTGTGATTGTTGTTTGTGTATGTGCTTAATGGTCTTCCACAATGTCCACAGAATTTGTCTCCATCGTTGTTCGGATGACCGCAATAGTTACAATATATCATAGTCGAATGTGTTTGTTATGGGGAAAGATTTCTTTGTCAGCGGTTACGCTGTTCGTTTGTTTCTTTTCCATTGTTGTAAACCGGCTATTTGTGAATGATGATAGCGATGAAATTGCCAAACAAAATTACTGCTTTTTTCAATATGACAGATGAGTCCGGTGGAAATTTTTTGTGTCTGGCGGTGTATAACAGGCTGTTTTGCCGGTATGTGTATGGCAATGACGGAAGATGAAACGGACGGGATAAGCAGCGTCTCTACATAAAAAATAAATAAAAACATTTCATTTATTTATTTTGTTCTGCCCTCGATTTGCATTATCTTTGCATACATGAATAACATGACAGACAAAAGCGTGAAATGGAGTGAGAATGTGATCGTTGCCGATGCCAACCACATCGACCGCGTGGCTTTCAATCTCATTGTCAATTTCGAACGCATGATAGGACGCCGCATACCTAAGGCCGACATGGCGCGGTGGATAGACTGCATAGCTCTCGACGGCGGACTGCGCGAGGGAGACAACGATGTGCAGGTGGTGCTCATACACGACAAGAACCGCAGTGTGCTCGAGAATTTCGCACCGGGCAATCTTACAGACGAGCTCAACGGCAAGGCGTTTAAGGATAACCTGGGCGAGTTCACCATCTCGGTGTGTCCGGTGGAGGATATCGTCAGCCGCGACGACTTCTTCGTTGATGTGGTCGAGGCAGCTTGCGCAGGCAAGGAGACGAAACGCATAATGGTTGTGCCGGATGAGGACAGACCCGGATTGTACGATTGTCTGTGCCATGCCATGCGCCATGTGGATGACGACAAGCGTGTCACCATGTTTGCCATGCAGCCAATGGCGGGCGGAAATTTCCGCCAGGAGATACTCGGCTATTCGCTCATGAGCGCGCTGGGAATAAGTTCTGACGAACTGAAATGACGTGTCCGCGGCCTGTGTCGTGTTCCTTGCGATCGCTCGTGGCCGCGCGATATTCATATACATTATTTATAATATACTTGAAAACAACTAATATCTGAGAAAATATGGGAAAAGTGTTAATGATTGGCGCGGGAGGCGTTGCCACCGTCGCTGCGTTCAAGATAGCGCAGAACGCCGATGTGTTTACTGATTTCATGATTGCGAGCCGCACAAAGTCGAAGTGCGACAAGATTGTCGAGGCAATAGGCAATCCTAACATCAAGACGGCTCAGGTGGACGCCGACGACGTTGAACAGCTCAAGGCGCTCATGAATGATTATAAGCCTGAGCTGGTGGTAAACCTTGCGTTGCCTTATCAGGACCTCACCATCATGGAGGCTTGTCTTGCATGCGGATGCAGCTATCTGGACACCGCGAACTACGAACCGAAGGATGAGGCTCACTTCGAATACTCATGGCAGTGGGCTTACAAGAAACGTTTCGAGGATGCCGGACTGACTGCCATCCTGGGATGTGGATTCGATCCGGGCGTGACAAGCATCTTCACGGCTTATGCCGCAAAGCATTATTTCGACGAGATACAGTATCTTGACATCGTTGACTGCAATGCAGGCGACCATCACAAGGCTTTCGCCACAAACTTCAACCCTGAGATCAACATACGCGAGATAACCCAGAAGGGTCTTTACTGGGAGAACGGCAAGTGGGTGGAGACCGAACCGCTCGAGATACACAAGCCGCTCACATATCCGGAAATAGGACCGAAGGAGAGCTATCTGCTGCATCATGAGGAGATAGAAAGCCTCGTTAAGAACTATCCTACAATACGTCGCGCACGCTTCTGGATGACTTTCGGACAGGAGTATCTCACTCACCTGCGTGTCATTCAGGACATCGGCATGGCGAGCATCGTGCCGATAGACTACGAGGGCAAGAAGATTGTCCCGCTACAGTTCCTCAAGGCTGTGCTGCCTAACCCGCAGGACCTCGGCAAGAACTATGAGGGTCAGACAAGCATAGGATGCCGCATCCGCGGACTGAAAGATGGCAAGGAACTCACTTACTACGTTTATAACAACTGCTCACATAAGGCTGCTTACGAGGAGACAGGTATGCAGGGCGTAAGCTATACGACCGGTGTTCCGGCCATGATAGGTGCCATGATGTTCTTCAAAGGCCTGTGGCGCCGTCCCGGTGTGTGGAATGTAGAGGAGTTCGATCCGGATCCTTTCATGGAGCAGCTCAACAAACAGGGACTGCCTTGGCACGAGATCTTCAACGGAGATCTTGAGCTTTGATGACAGACACACAGCATTTCTTGTTGCTTGAGACATCACGCGCCTGTCGTGAACAGCCCTTGCAGACTATTGACTCGGGCTGTGTCATGACAGGCGTGACATTCATTAATAATTGAAAACAAAACCGAAATGGCAAAGGAAAAGGAAAATACAGGCGCTGCCGCCGTAAGCGATGGCAAGCTGAAAGCTCTTCAGGCGGCAATGTCGAAGATAGAAAAAGACTTCGGAAAGGGGTCTATAATGAAACTTGGTGACGAACATATAGAGAACGTCGAGGTAATCCCGACGGGTAGTATTGCCCTTGACGCTGCACTTGGAGTGGGGGGCTATCCGCGCGGACGAATAATAGAGATATACGGTCCGGAGAGTTCCGGTAAGACAACACTTGCCATCCATGCCATAGCTGAGGCGCAGAAGGCGGGCGGTATAGCCGCTTTCATCGATGCAGAACATGCTTTCGACCGTTTCTATGCGGCCAAACTGGGTGTCGATGTTGATAATCTTCTGATATCACAACCTGACAACGGTGAGCAGGCTCTCGAAATAGCCGACCAGCTCATCCGCTCTTCGGCTATTGATATAATCGTGGTTGACTCCGTTGCAGCGCTCACTCCGAAGAAGGAGATTGAGGGCGATATGGGTGACAACAACGTGGGATTGCAGGCCCGTCTGATGAGTCAGGCGCTGAGAAAGCTCACATCTACCATCAGCAAGACCAACACAACGTGTATCTTCATCAATCAGTTGCGTGAGAAGATCGGTGTCATGTTCGGCAATCCTGAGACCACTACGGGTGGTAACGCGCTGAAGTTCTATGCCAGTGTGCGCCTCGACATACGCAAGGTGACAAGTATTAAGGACGGCGATCAGGTAGTAGGTAACCTCGTGCGTGTCAAGGTTGTGAAGAACAAAGTGGCACCTCCATTCCGCAAGGCCGAGTTTGAGATAATGTTCGGAGAGGGCATCTCGAAGGTAGGAGAGATTGTAGATCTCGGCGTCGAGTGCGGAATCATCCAGAAGAGTGGTTCGTGGTATTCGTACGGAAGCTCAAAGTTGGGTCAGGGACGCGATGCTACGAAGTCACTGCTCAAGGATAATCCCGAACTCTGCGAGGAGCTTGAAGGCAAGATCATGCAGGTTCTTGCCGACAAGAAATAATCCGTTCAGGGAATAAAGAATATAATAAAGGCGGCAGACAAAGTTCAAACCATTGTGTTGAACATGTCTGCCGCCTTTATATTATGCTGTAAACAAACTAAAACCGGTACGGATAAGGCCTGTTTGCCTGTTTATCCGTACCGGTTGTTTTTATGTCTTTCAGACTGTCAGTGATTAATAATCAGCATTCTGCGGGTCGAAGTTTGTCCATCCGTCGAGCCAGTTGTCGCCGGCTGCGAATGCTCCGATGTAATCTACTGCCAGGCAACCGTTGAGCAGAGCGTCTGTGAACGAAGCTGCACCGATGAGCGGGCTGCCTGCTACAGGTATGTATCCTGTTGCGTCGAACCATCCGTTGGCAGAGTCGAAATACTTGTTGTTGTTTGCTGCCAGTGAGAAGAATGTGTGAGAGAACGACTCCTTAGAGTTGTCAACAGTGCTTGTCTCATAGTTGTAGAGACCATCTTCATATATCTTGTTGAAGTCTGTTCCTACAGCGTCCATGTTGGCAAACCATATATTGTTCAGTTTCATTGCGCCTGATGTTGCGGCTCCCTGAGTGTCACCTTTCTCGTTGTCGAGAATAAGACCTACAGGCCATCCTACAGCAACAGAGTTGAAACAGTTGAGGTGAGAGTCGCGACGTATGTGCATAGCTGCCTGGAAACGTCCGAGACCAGAACCGTTGTTGGGGAAGTAGTTGCCTGCTGTGATGTAGTCGGCTGTGTTCTGGAACGAAGCGTCAACGGCTTTAGGACCGATGAATGTGATGTTTGAGAACACTGCAGATGTGTGAGGCTCGCTGTTGGAACCGTTTGCGTTGTTGTCGCTTTCGAATCCGTTGCTCTGTGACTTGTCGGCAATCTTAGAGTCGCGTACGGACAGACCGAACTGTACTCTTCCGCTGAATCCGTTGTCGGTATCGAAGTCATCGTCCCATCCTTTGTATGCGATGATGTGGTCGCAGTTTACTGTTCCGCCGAACCACTCGTATGAATCGTCGTTAGAGTAAGAAACCTGTACGTGGTCGATTGTTGTGCCAGAGCCTACAGCACCGAGTGTAAGACCGTTGATTTCCTGGTCGGTCTGGAAAGGATATCCGGCGAACTCTATACGTACATACTTCAGAACACCAGAGTTGTCTGCGTCGTCGTTGCCGCCGAATTTTGTACGCGGACCACCCTCAATCTGCTTTTCGCCCTCGTTTGTCTCAGCTTTTCCGCAGAGGATGATTCCACCCCAGTCGCCAGGACGACGGTTGCCTTTAGCCTCTTCTGATGTGAACACGATAGGAGATGTTGCTGTTCCTTGGGCGATGAGCTTACCGCCACGTTCTGCGATAAGCGCAGCCTTGGTCTGCTTGTCACCCTTTATTATTGTTCCCGGTTCGATGGTGAGCTCTGCTCCGTTAGCTATGTAAACCCAACCTTTCAGAATGTAGGTTCCTTTCTTCAGTGTCTGTTTTCCTGTGAATACGAATTCCTGGTCGCCGTTACCGATCTGTGTTCCCTCGTCGCTTACGTTCTTGTTGCCATCAGCGGTGAAAAGAATGTGGTTGCAGGCGTTCAGTCCGCCGTCCTGAGTCCATGTAATGTCTGTAGGACCGGTTGTTGTAGCGTCATCGTCATTGCTGCACGAGCTCAGTGTGAGCGACAGTGCGAGGATGCCGAGGCATCCGTAGAATTTAAAATTTTCCATCTTTTTTGTTTTGTTAAACATCTGATTATATCTTAAATAATAACTCTTCATATTTTGAATGATAATTCCTTATGTTCTGTCTTTAGAATTTGTATGTGGCTGTGAGGCCGAAGTTGCGTCCCGGTTTGAAGGCACGTGTAATCTGTTCAACCTCCTTGTGGCGTCCGTCCTCGTAGTGTACGTTGGCAAACTGCTTGTAATATACCTTCTGGGCGAGCAGGTCGCGCACATTGATTTTCACCTCCCAATGCTTTCCGAAGCGCTTTGATGCCGACAGGTCTATCACGTCGCGCGGCATCTCATAGCTGTCAGGCACGCGCAGTGCCTCGTTTCCGCTCGTGGTGCCTTCGCTGCGTCCCACACCGATTATGCGTTTTCCGATGCGGTTGTAGAGCACTGCTATGTCGAGCTGCATCTTGTCATTGTTGTAGAATATGCCGGTGTTGACCAGATAAGGCGACTGTCCCTGCATGGGGCGGTTCTCTTCTCTTGCGCCCTTCTCAAACTTAACCTTACTCTTTATCAGTGCTCCGTTGAACGACCAGCTGAAGTCTTTCAGGCCGATGAAGCCGAGGTTCTTGCGTATGTCGAGCTCAATACCGTAGTTGTTGGCGAGCTGAGCGTTCTTGTAAGAGTAGAGAAGGTTGGTTCCTCCGGTCACGATGTAAGTCCACTCAATGGGTGAGTCGAAGTATTTATAGAATGCTGCGATTGATATAACCTCACCTTTCGAAGGATAGAACTCGTATCGCAGATCGACGTTCTGTATGTAGCACGGCTTGAGGTCAGTGTTACCCTGGACACTCGAAGCGAGGTCGAAGTCGTAGAATACTGATGGAGACATCTCGCGGAACTCAGGACGGTTGACCGTCTTTCCGTATGAGAGGCGCAGCTGATGCTTGTCGTTGAATTTATAGGTAGTGTTTATCGAGGGGAAGATGTCGTTGTATTCGTAGTTGTGGCTGAACGGACTCTCCTCGTAGTCGCGGGTGTTTGATATGAGTTCCATGTGGTCGTACTCATAGCGAAGACCTGCATATATGTTGAGCTTTCCGAACGGAAGCATAGCCGCAATGTAGCCCGCACCCATGTAGTTGTTGCCTTTGTAGTTGTTGCGCATGTGCGGTTCCTCAAGCAGATAGAGGCGGTCGGCTCCGAAATATTCCTGATTAGAGAGCAGCGTAGGTATGTCCATCTGGCGGAAACCGTCGGGCAGGGTGTTGTCGGCAGCGTTCCAGTTGTAGATGAGGTCGCGCGTTGTATATTTACGTGTGCGGTATTCGCCGTAAGCACCGAACTTCAGATAAGGATTCCATGAGCCGAACTTGAAGTCGTGCTTGTCGTTCACGGCGGCCGAGACTATGTGCTCGTCCAGCTTGGTCCACTCACGTGAGATGTCGTTAGGAGTAGAGAGCTGCATCACGCCTGTCTCCAGCGCGTCGTTGATGAGATAGCGGCGGCGGTCAGGAATGTTGCGGTTGGCGTAAGAATAGCTTGCACTCCAATCCAGATTGTCGGCTGCGAAGGTGTGCTTACCTGTTATCTGTCCGTTGTATGTCGTGCGGCTGCGGTAGTAATACTCGGCCGAATGTTCCTTGTCAGACTGCGCGCTCACGCCCTCACGCCATGTGTAACGGTCGTTGCCCAGCTGGTTGAATATGTTCTTGAACTGATATTTGCTGTTGCCGTCGGCCGAAAGAAGAGTGAAGTTGAGCATCGCTCCGAGGCGCACGTTGTGGTTGTACTGGTCGTCAACAGAGTAGCGCAGATAGTTCGACTTGTCCTTCTCGGCGTCATATACACCGAAGAGGTTGTTGTCCATATCCTCATACTTGCGGTACTCGTTGGTGTAGTTGAGTGCGGCAATCATACCCATCTGCCGGTCGCCCAGCTTCCAGCGGCGTCCTAACGAAGCCGAGAGCTTCAGGTCGCCTGCGGGATTCATGTTTCTGATGCGCCAGTCGTTGTTGAATCCGTTGCCCAGAAGGTCAACACCATTGCCAGCTATGCTCTTGAGCGTTCCGCCCATTCCGCACGCCAGGCCGCGCATGCCGCTGTCGAATCCGAGGAAGTCTGTTCCGGAGCCTTTGGCATACTTGAAGGCGGAGAAAGCGGTAGCGTCGTTCCAGTTGCCTCCTATCATTATGTCGGCAGTGTTCTCCGACGGTATGTCCTTGGTGTTTATGGTGATGAAACCTCCACTGTAGTCGGCCGGATATTCGGGCGACGGAGTCTTTATTATCTGCATGTTATCTATCTGCGAGCTCGGAATTATGTCGAACGAGAAGGCTCTCGAGTCGGCCTCACTGCTCGGTACGGCACCGCCGTTTATCCACACATTATTATATCTCTGCGATAGTCCGCGCACCATTACGAACTTGTCGTCGATGATGCTCACGCCCGGTACGCGTCTGACCACCTCGCCGGCGTTGGTGTCCTGTGTGCGGCTTATCTCCTGTGCCGACACGTTGCTCACTATCATCTGGCTGTTGCGCGCCACCTGAAGCATCGCCACGTCGGTGTTCTGTTTCATTATTCCTACCACCGAAACCTCGCCGAGTGTCTTCTCGTCTGTCTCCATCTCTACGGTGACAGGCTCCTGTTCGGCGTCCTTGCGTGCCTCCACGTCTTTTATGGTCTTGGTCTTATATGATATGTAGTTTACCGTGATGGTGTATTTTCCGGCCTTTAGTCCTGTTATCCTGAACTTTCCGTCCACGTCGGTTATGGTCTTTATGTCTGTTCCTCCCATCTGTATGGTCGCACCGATGAGCGGTTGGTGGTCGCTCTTGTCGAGCACTATACCGGTTATTCCCTCTGCGTAGGCTGCGATGAAAGAGAAGAGCAGCAATGCCGTGATGGCAACAAATCTTTTTACTTTAATCATATTGAAATATGTTATACCTTGTTTTCCGGGTGCAAAATTAAATTTGCAATGTTGCACAAGTATTTCCCAATGGTTATAAATGTTTTACAATGATATTTCGTTGATGTTTCTCGCGCGGCGCGCGTGTTTAATGTTTATATGTACGGGCGTGCAAGGCAATATGTGTTGCAGTAGCGTACGGATGTGCCGTGCGCATTATGTATAAATATGCAGAAATAAAGACGGCGGATGAATATTTATTCATCGTCAACTTCACGAGAGTGCCCTTGAAATGCGTAAAGAATTTTTCAGCTCCATATATGCGAGTTTTGAGAGGTTTGGCTAATTACTTGACAGACAGTGATTTGCGCTTTATGACGGTGCGACGACCTTTTCTTTGCTTTGCGAAAGAGCCCATATCAGGTTGCGAAATGGGCTCTTTCGGCCTCCGAAATGCACTTAATCGGGTGCTGATATGGTGGTTTTTGCAATGCGAAATGGTTCTTTTCGTGAGACTGTCAGATTTTTATTAGTGTCGGGATGTGGGTAGTCGTGATACGGCTTCGGGCGTAACCGGTGCGAAAAAGGCTTTATCGGGGTATGGCGTCTTTCTATTTTGAAAATTTCTTCTGTCAAAATTTTTTACTTTCAGAAGTGTATAAATATACAGAAAACGGGTGCGACGGTTCTTTTTATTACACCATGCGGCGAGGCGGAACATACGGCGCGGACAATCGGAACAATGGTGACCGCCGTGCAAACAATTATGATATATATTGAAAAAACAAAAAATGGAAACAGGCTGTATGCGGATGTCTCAATATATTATGTATATTTGAGGATACGGACAGCCTGAAGCCACCTTGTCGTCGCATGACGACAATAGGACGATTGTCGCGTCCCGATGTATGGACATGGTGCGTGTGTGGCGGTAATGTACAATTATCAAGGAGATGCAAAGATTCTTATTCTTGCTTATCATGGTTGCGTCAGTTTCGCGCTCTGCGGCTCAGACAGATGGAGTGGTGGCCGACATGTCGTCGCACAAGCCGTTGCGCGATGTCATAATCATCACCGACCGGGGCACGCGTGTTACCACCGACTATCGCGGGCATTTCTCGCTCGGCGGCAGTTACGAAAGTGCCACCATCATGTGCAAGGGCTACATGAAACGCAATATGACCGCTGCGGAGATGCGACGCGACACCATCTTCCTCATTCCCGACATCAATACGTTGCAGGGAGTGGAGATCGTGGCACCGTCTGACGGTAGGGTAGCGCTCAAAAAATCCATCGAGTCGGAGATGAAGGCTTTGCCAAAAGTGCCGAAGAGCGGTTGGAGTTTCGATTTCGGAAGTCTGTTCGACCGCAGCAAACGGCGCGTGTCGAAAAAGGAGCGCGCACGCCAGAAACAGATACTCGACAACTACTGACATTACAATTTTGTTATATTATTGCAATGTAAATGCCGTTGCTATGGCTGTTTTGCTTTTTATTTATTATCTTTGTTCTTGGCTTAGCCCCGTTGTCCTTACGGTGCAGCCACGACCATGAGCCTGTGGCGACGGGACGGCGTGCGGCCTGACGGCATCAGACCTACGGAAGCAGAAATTATTTAATAGAAAAAAACATAAACAGTCAATTATTTTTTTACAGACTATGACAACTCTTACGTTGACGATAGTATTTGTTTTCGTGATCGGCTATGTATGCATAGCCGCCGAAAGTTTCACCAAAGTGAATAAGGCAGCCATAGCGTTGCTTATGTGTGTGTTGTGCTGGACGCTCTATATGATGGATCCCGGCCAGTATCTGTCGCAGGCATTGCCCGGAGCGGCAGGCTCGTTGCAGGAACTTGCCACGCAGGTAGGTGAGTCGCTTAAGATGCACCTCGGCGATACGGCCGAGACCCTCTTCTTCCTCATGGGTGCGATGACCATTGTCGAGGTTGTCGATACCTACGGCGGTTTCAACTTCGTGCGCGACATCATGAAGACCCGCAGCAAGCGCAAACTGCTGTGGCGCATAGCCTTCATGACGTTCTTCCTCTCGGCCATACTCGACAATCTCACGACGTCGATAGTCATGATAATGGTGCTGCGCAAGCTCATACGCGACAATAAGGAGCGCATGATCTTTGCCTCGATAGTGATTATCGCGGCAAACGCGGGAGGCACCTTCTCGCCTATAGGCGACGTTACGACCATCATGTTGTGGATAAAGGGCATGATAACCACCGGCGGAGTGCTCTCCGAACTGTTCCTGCCGTCTGTCGTGTCGCTGCTCATACCGGTGTTCATCCTTCAGTTCTCGCTCAAAGGCAAGCTCGCCAGCGAGCAGAATCTGCCTGAGGCCAACGTGAGCACTTTCACTCGCCGCCAGCGTCACATCGTGTTCTTCCTCGGTGTGGGCGGACTCATCTTCGTGCCGATATTCCGCTATCTCACCAATCTTCCGCCGTTCATGGGCATACTGCTCGTGCTCGGTCTGCTGTGGATGGTCACCGAGTTCTTCTACCGTTCGACCTCCGAAGACGACACTATGGCCCGTCGCGTGAGCCATCTCATGTCGCGCATAGATATGTCCACCATCCTTTTCTTCCTCGGAATACTAATGGCTGTGGCCTGTCTTTCCGAGATCGGAGTGCTGACAGCGCTCGGAACCACTCTTAACAACGTGTCGGGCGGCAACCATTACCTCGTTACTGGTACCATCGGAGTCATCTCGAGCATTGTCGATAACGTGCCGCTCGTGGCAGGATGTATGGGTATGTATCCCATTGCTCCGACCGGCGACATGGCTGTTGACGGACTGTTCTGGCAGCTGTTGGCCTATTGCGCCGGAGTGGGCGGCTCAATGCTCATCATCGGTTCGGCAGCCGGCGTGGTTGTGATGGGACTTGAGAAAATAACCTTCGGCTGGTATCTGAAACACATTTCGTGGGTGGCTCTTGTGGGCTATCTGGCCGGAATGGTGGCCTACTGGCTTATACGTATGATTTGAGAAAATGTAATAAAAGTTTTGTATCGCTATGAGAAAATGTTTGATGATGTTTGTCCTGGCTGTGGCATGCGGCTTTGCAGCGCGTGCCCAGACGCCTACGGTCTTCGACAATTATTTTGCCAAGGCCCAGGCTTATGCCCAGGCGTTTCCGAGAGAGAAGGTTTATCTGCATTTTGACAACACGAGTTATTATCAGGGTGACACCATATGGTATAAGGCCTACGTGGTGAATCCTGCCGACAACATGCCAAGCAAGATAAGCAAACCGCTGTATGTGGAGTTTGTCGATCAGCTCGGCAACGTGATGGACCGTCAGATAGTGAAGCTCGAGAACGGTGAGGGGCACGGACAGATATCGCTGTCGAACACTTTCTTTACAGGATATTACGAGGTGAGGGCATACACAAAGTGGATGCTTGCGTTCGGTGACGACCCGCAGTATTTCTCGCGTACGCTGCCCATCTACCGCAAACGTATAAACAACGACGAGGAGAGCCGCAGCATCGCTACCTACCGTATGGACAAGAGTATGAAGCAAAGACCGACGGAAGACCTGAAGGAACTCAACGTGAGATTCTTCCCCGAGGGCGGTCAGTTGGTGCAGGGCATCCAGTCGGTGGTAGGATTTGAGACGCTGAGCGAGGACAGCGGATGGGTCGATGTCACGGGTTATCTGTTGTCGGATGAGGACAAACCCATATTGCCGATAGCCACGATACACGACGGAATGGGCAGTTTCGTTTACACACCGGGCGAGAAACCGCTGTCGGTGGAGCTGACCTACAACGGCAAGAAACGCAAGTTCAAGTTGCCGGATGCGCAGCCTGCGGGCTACGGAATCATGGTGAATGTGCGCGAGGAGTCGCTCGACGTGACGGTGTCGCGCTCTGCCGGCATGGCGGGTGGCGACGTTGCGCTGTTCCTCTTTTCCGGTCTTACGCCGTGCACTTATGTTCCGGTGAATTTCGGAGAGGCAAACAGCAAGCGCATAAGGATTCTCACGTCCGACCTCCCCGGCGGTGTGGTGCGCCTGTCGCTGGTCAATTCGTCGGGTGCTTCGCTCATCGATCGTTTCTGTTATGTCTATCCTAAAGACACGCTCAGCCTGAGCGCGTCGGCAGACAACGACCTTTACGCGCCGTTCAAGAAGGCTGTGTGCCGTCTGAAACTCACCGACGCATCCAACGCTCCGGTGAGCAACGCACGCATATCTGTCGCTGTAAGAGACGGATTAGACATGGACTACATACAGTATGACAACAACATCTGCACCGATCTGTTGCTCACCTCCGAGCTGAAGGGCTACATACACCAGCCGGGTTTCTATTTCGCCGACAGGTCGGTGGCACGCCGCAAGATGCTCGACAACCTGCTGCTCATACGCGGATGGCGCCGTTACGACGTGCAGGAGAGCTTCGAACTGAAACCGGTGACACCGAAATACCTGCCCGAACCCAACCTAAACCTCTACGGACACATCGATTCCTGGTATGGAAAGGCGCAGGCTAATATCGGAATAACCGTCATGGCGCACAACGATTCGGTGACTATCATGGGCTCGACACGGGCCGACTCACTCGGAAACTTCATGATTCCGCTCGACGATTTCTACGGAAAGATGGAGGCACTCATACAGACCAAGCGCGACGGAAAGAAATACAACCGCAACGCTCTCGTCAGTCTGTATCGCAATTTTGAGCCACCGCTCCGCCAGCTCGACTATGATGAGCTCAATCCTATGTGGAGTACGCCCATAGATACGACCAGACTGGATACTGACATCAGCGCCTTCGAGGACTCGCTTGCTGGAGACGAGAAGATACTGAAGCTCGGCGAGGTGGTTGTCAAGGCAAAATATAAGAATAAAAGACTCTTGCAGGATACGGAGAAGTTCGAGCGCGACATTCTCGGATTCTACAACATAAGGCAGTATGTGGACAAGATGCGCGACAACGGAAAGTTTGTCGTCGATGACATAGGCTATCTTATGCACACCATAAACGACAGGATAAACCGCGAAGGAACGCTTTATGGTGTGAACGAACTGAAGTATAGTGCCAACGGAAAGGACATCGATCAGGTGCATCTCGTGGGATGTATCGACATGATTGAGACTGCCATGCTCTACATAGACCACACGGGAATGATGTCGTATAAGTTCAACGACAAGGATTTCAGGGTGGATGTGGATGAGCTGCGCGACATTTATACAGGGCAGTTCAAGATGGATACCGTCAGCCAGGCGGGCCTTCGTACGCTCTTTGTGCGGTGTGCCTTCCAGATGGCAGACCGTTGGAACTCCGGCAAAAGCTACAAACCGACCCACGGAATAAGAAAGACCGAAATACAGGGATACAGTATTCCGGCCGAGTTCTATTCTCCGCGATATAGCGAGTCGGTTCTTAATGATGGAATAGACGACCGTCGTCGCACTCTGTATTGGAATCCGGACGTCGTCACCGATGAGAATGGTGAGGCTGTGATAGAATGTTTTAACGGCCGTAACACCACTTATATGAACATCAGTGCTGAGACCATCGCCGGCGGAAGGCCGGCTTCGGTCAGCTTCAATACCTATTCGGGGCAATAGCAGCGCATGTGTTTCATCTCATGCCCGCTCCACATTTTGTCGTCGATATATCTGAATCCCAGTGCCGTGTACAACCGCTCGGCATTGGGATTCTGCTTATCTACGAGCAGGCCGGCAGGCAGACCGTTGGAGTGGGCGCGTTCTATTGCCGCACGGAGCAGTGACGAGGCAATGCCCATGCGTCGGAAATCAGGATACACGGCAACGCTGTCTATATAGTATTCGCCTGCTTCTGTCTCGTCGGTAATGTTGTCGAGATTGCGTCCGAGCCTTTCTTTCGCCGCATCCAGAAATGCTTTTCGCAGAGCGTGAAGGTCTTCACCGCGGTATGCCACGATGGCTCCTGCCACGCGGTTGTCGTCGGTCAGTGCCACGAGCGTGTTGCAGTAGCTGTATTGTGAGCATTCTGATGATGCGAGATCGGTCATCACCAGCTCGAAGTCGGCGAGCGTTTTTCCCGGTCCTACTATGTTCATGCAACATTCATCTGTCATTGCCTGCATTATGAGCAGCGCGATGTCGTGTGCGTGTTCTTTCTTTGCCTGTTCTATTTTCATAATTTCCTTGTTTGTTGTTTGGGCTTAGTAAGGTTATGCTTTGCGTCATTCGTTCATGTTGTGGTGAATTGACAAGCATACGGCAAAGATAATATAAATCCGCAAGAGGGCAAAATCAACCTCTTCATATTGTCTTTATGGCACACCCTTTTTGATCATTATCCGCATTTATTGAGGCGTTTCTATGTGGTGGAAAGATTATTTATGTGATACAAAATGATGATATTACAGGTGCGAAATGATGATGTCACGGTTGCAAAATGACATATATTACAGGCATGAGCAATATAGACCGCATACGAAAAATGATATGTCGCGGACGAGAAACAATGTCGTTAAAAAGTTGCATCGGATTGATATATTTGCTAAATTTGTGATTGTTACACATTAAATCGTAAATATCGGTATCATGTTTTAATCGATATGACATGAAACAAGGAATAAACTAAAACAAAACAATATGGAAGAAAAAGAACAGAAGATTGTCGGCGACGGCTTAAAGAACTCTTTTTTGCGCGCTGTCGGGGCATTGAAAAAGTATTTCAACGTGTCGCTCGACAGGGAGAAAGAGGCCGACACAATCGACGCAATACGCAAGGGCGTGTCGTTTCATGGTTCAAACCTTTGGATACTTGTGTTCGCGATATTCATCGCTTCGCTTGGTCTGAATGTCAATTCTACGGCAGTCATCATCGGTGCGATGCTCATATCGCCGCTCATGGGACCGATTATCGGAATGGGACTTGCGGTCGGCATAAACGACTTTGAGCTGTTGAAGCGTTCTGTAAAGAACTATCTCATCGCGACACTCATCAGTGTCGTCACTGCCACGGTGTATTTTATGCTGACTCCTCTCAGCGAAGCGCAGTCGGAACTTCTTGCCCGCACGTCGCCCACTCTGTACGATGTGCTCATAGCTTTGTGCGGAGGTGCGGCAGGCATAGTGGCACTCAGCTGCAAGGGTAAGGGCAACGTGCTTCCCGGAGTGGCCATCGCCACGGCCCTCATGCCACCGCTCTGTACAGCCGGATTCGGCATTGCGACGGGCAATATATACTATTTCCTCGGCGCGTTCTATCTGTTCTTCATCAACACGGTGTTCATAAGTCTTGCCACTTACCTGGGTGTCAGGATGATGAAGTTTGAGGAGAAGCAGTTTCTTGACCACGAACATTATGCCCGTGTGAAGCGTTACATCATCATAGCCGTGGTTGTCACGATGGTGCCGGCGGCGGTGATGACCTACGACATTGTGCGTTCGAGCATATTCAAGAACAGTGTTAACCGTTTTGTAAAGGAGCGTTTGGAGAGCAACGGCACACGTATCATCTCGTACGATGTGAACAAGGACAGCCTCACTCTGCGTGTCGTGGCTGTGGGACGTGAGATTTCCGACAGCATGATAAGAAGTGCCGAAGGCATAATGTCCGACTACAAGATGGCCCATTACAAGCTTCAGGTTATACAGGGCTCGCAGTCTGATTCTGTCATGTTGCTCAACAGCCGCCTTTCTTCAGTGCGCACAACTAACAACAATTACGCTGCCATGCTCCGCGATGAGGCCGTAAAGGCATCGGCTTTGCAGAACAGGCTCAACGAATACACACGTTATGACGACCTCGCTCCGGCTGTCGCGGCAGAGATGAAGACGCTTTTCACCGGCGTGCGTGACGTAAGTCTGTCGCTGTCAGCCACTGTTCCGGCTGATTCCACTACCGCCGTGCGTCGTCCGGTGGCCGTTGTCGGTCTTGACGCAGGCGCGAGACTCAGTTCAGCCGAGCACGAGAAGATGAAGAAATGGCTTGCAAAGCGTGTCGGTGCGGACAACATAGAGCTCGTCACCCACACGTCGGGAAGATGACGGGATGGTTATAAACAAAATATGCGGGGCAGGACATCAGATATTTATGTCCTGCCCCGCAATGTTTTATTACATTTGTTTGAGACCGTGTAACTGCGTATTCTGCTCGTCTGAAACGAATCAACAGTTTAATGGAAGAGAACTATCTGTGTTTCCTTAATGAAAATTCAAAGCAGAGACCTCCGGTCATATTGTTGTGTGCCTTTATTGTTCCGCCGTGCAGCAGTACGGCGTTCTTTACGATGGCGAGTCCCAGACCCGTGCCGCCCATCTTGCGGCTGCGTCCTTTGTCAACGCGATAGAAGCGCTCGAAGAGCCTCGGCAGATGTTCGGCAGACACTCCCACGCCATTGTCGCTGAAGGTGAACAGCCATCGGTCTTCCTCCTCCGTCGCCTTGACATTTATCGTTGTGTTTGCTCCTGCGTATGCAATCGCGTTGTCGGTAAGGTTGCGGAAGATGCTGTAAACCAGGCTGTAGTTGCCTTCTATCAGAATGTCCGGCTTCACGTCTTTGACGAAAGTCATGCCCTTTGCCGACAGCTGCATCGACGTGTCCCTCTCAATGTCGCCTATTATGTTCGACACGTTCACCTCGGAGAAGTCTATCAGCTCCTGCGCGTCGTCCATTCTGTTGAGCGTCGATATGTCGTGCAGCAGCGATGTGAGCCTCTGGCTCTGGGCGTAGCTGCGCTCCATGAACTGCTGTTTCACCTTGGCGTCCATGTCAGGATTGCTGAGTATGGTCTCCAGATAGCCCTGTATGCTCGCCACGGGCGTCTTCAGCTCGTGCGCTATGTTCTGCGTGAGCTGGCGTTTCAGTATGTTCTGTTCCTCGCGCGTGCTTTGCAGACGCTTGTATATCTTTATTATCCGTTCGGCAATCTCGCCCAGTTCATCGTCCGGAAAGTCAACCAGATCTTCCGTATCGAGCGATTCGTTATTGTCGGCACGGCTTGCGAATATCTTCAGCTTGGTGATGTTGGCTCCCAGGCGACTGATGAAATGATACAGAATGATGGTGAGCAGTATTATGGCCGACAGTGCGAACCATATGTAATGCTGGTCGGCGCGCAGCGATTTCGACAGATTGTCGTCGTAGGGCAGGGCACTCCGTATGATGATATTCTTATCCTTGAAGTATGTAGCCGAGTAGAAGAAGTTGCCTTCCACCGTTCTGCTGCTTCTGTCTATTGTGGAGCTGTGTCCCTTTCTCAGTGCGTCTATCACTTCGGGGCGGTCGGAATGGTTTATTACATGAGTGTAGTTGTTCAGATTGCTGTCGTAAACCATCTTTCCGTTTTTCTCAATCAGCGTCACTCTCAGTCCCGTGAAGCCGTGACTTCTCACATATCTGTTGAGAGTGTTCTCGTTCACGCTGTCGGCGTAGTTCATCCATTCGCTCATGCGTTCGTTGTAGTCCTGCAACCTTGTGTCGAGCGACTCAATCTTATATTGATACTCGCGCACCTGCTGGAACACTATGAACGCTACGGCGAAAAGCAGGAATACGGACAGCACGCTGAAGTAAATCCTGTTGCCTACGCTTATGTTCCGAATACACCGTGATATCATTTCATTACTTTTTTATTGTCTATGCGTCGAAGTAGTAGCCGAATCCCAGTCTGGTGACGATGCATTTAGAGAACCTTCCTATCTTCTTGCGCAGTCGTGTTATGTTCACATCGACGGTACGGTCGAGCACGAGCACGTCTTTCGGCCAGATGCGGTCGATGAGTTCCTGGCGCGAGAACACCCGTCCGCGTTCCTCAAGCAAGAGGTGCAGAAGTTCGAATTCGGTCTTTGTGAACGGTATTTCCTCGCCGTCGATGCTCACCGTCTTCTTGCCCAGATTCATCTCGATGCCCTGATAGCGTATCACCTGCGGAGCCTGCTGTTCGGACGGCGACGCTGTACGTCTGAGCACCGCGCGTATCCTTACTAGCACCTCACGTATGGAGAACGGTTTTGATATATAGTCGTCGGCGCCGAGATTGAATCCCGTTACCGTGTCGTTCTCAGTGTCGCGTGCGGTCAGGAAGATGATAGGAATGTTTGCGGTTGCAGGGTCGGTCTTCAGTCTCTTTGCCATAGCAAAGCCCGACATGCCGCCCATCATGACGTCGAGCAGCAGCAGGTCGAATGTTCCCACGTTGAGCGTGAGCGCCTCTTCTGCCGAGCATGCGGTAGATACTTCATAACCTTCGGTCTCGAGATTGAATTTCAGAATTTCGAGCAGGTCCTGCTCGTCATCCACAACAAGAATTCTTTTCTTACTTTCCATGTTGGCTTTTTGTTTTCTGCAAAATTATTGATAAGACTATTCACATCTGTTGCAATAGTGTTACAATTGCGTTACACCGCCATATGTGGATTGCAAAACATGTTTTAGCCGCCTGCGCCCCTGCCGTCGCCATGTGATAATAAAAAGCCGGCAAGCGGCAGCATCCTCACTGTCCGCCCGCCGGCTCGTCTTTTTCCGGATATATGATTACACGAGATGAGAGATGAGTTCCTCACGGTCGCCGGCGAGCATGTCTATCACCGGAATCTCAATCATGGTGTAGCATGCCGGCTGCTGGCGCATTGACGCGCGCGCTACGTTCACGAGCACCTGTCCGGTGAGTGCCGGATTGTTTATGCTCATGTTGAATTCCATGCGCTGGTTCTGTGTCTTTCCGCTCACACCCTTGCGCACGAGGTTCACTCCGTGGCCCATGTCGCGCACCTCGTCAACCGACGGTACGGCGAACACATGAGTCTCGTCGTTTGCGAAGTATGGGTCAGCCTTGATGGCCTTTGTCACCTCTTCGAGGCTTGCTCCGTCCTCCAGCTCCACGTAAACCATGCGGCGGTGCAGTCCCTCGCCCTTCGGTATGGTCATCGACAGAGCGTTTTTCACGCCCTCCTTACTTCTCACGCACACGCTGTGACCCATCGACATTCCCGGTCCGAAGTTGGTGTAGCTCAGTCCTTTAGGTGCGAGGCTCTGCATCAGGGTGCGCACTACAGAGTCCGAACCCGGGTCCCATCCGGCTGCTATCACGGCCACTGTGCCGTGCTCCTTGCATATGGGCATGAGCGCGTTGCGGTAGTCGAGTATTGAAGTATGTATGTCGAAGCTGTCCACGGTGTTGATGCCCATGGCCAGTATTTTCTTTGCGTATTCCTCACAGCTGCGTGTAGGGGTGGCGAGTATGGCCACATCCACGTCCTTCAGTTCGCTGATGTCCTTCACCACATCGTAGTCGGCGAGCTCTGCCGGCTTGTTTTCCGCACCGTGACGGCGCACTATTCCTGCTATTTCAAAGTCGGGTGCAGCCTCGAGGGCCTGTACTGTGTAGTGTCCGATATTGCCGTATCCCACTACGGCTGCTCTGATTTTCTTCATTGTTGTGTTATGTTTATTGGTTGTTTTTTGATAGATTAAGTTTGTTGCCTTCATTGTCGCTCCTCTCCGGGAGCCTGCGGCCGACGCCGTATTTCATATCGCAAAGTTACAAAAATATTGAATAAGGCAGGAAGCATAAAATATTTTTTTAGTTTGTTTATGTCTTCTTTTGCCCTGTGTGAGTTTTCCGGCTGGTGTGCATCAGGTATTTCGTCAAGGCATTATCCGGCTTTATAATGTGTCTGTTTGCTGTGTTTCAGGTTATGGTGACGGAATGGCGTTTCATAATATGTTTATGTATGGATAATAATTTTTGCGTTGTGGATTTTATATTTATACGTTTATAATTCAAAAACAATTGTTCAGTAGAAAATCATAAGATGTTGATATTAATAAAAACAGAGGCTTAAATATTGATTACGTGCTGTTTTCTTATGCTTAAAGGAAACTATATGTGCTACTTTCAAATTGATTTCATTTACAGTCCTTGTTATTCTCTTTTGTCTGAATAATACTATATGTACCACATTTAAATTAATTCTATTCCCTCGTCTGCGTTATTTTCTTATGCCGGAATAAAACGATATGGGCTGATTTCATATTGATATTCCAATCTATCAGAGGTATTTTATTATTTAGAAAAGAAACAATATGGGCTACTTTCATATTATTTTCCCTTCCTATTAGCGTTATTTTATCCTGTTAAAATAAAGTGATATATACTACTTTCAAATTGTAAGCGGTTTTTGATTTTTCCGCCTCGGTTTCCTGATATACCCCGAAAAATAAGCGAGTATTTGCAATCAGACTTTCCTTAGGGCGCAAATACGCGAAATATGGGAGGTTTTTATAATGTATTGAATATCAATGATCTATGTTCGAGGCGTATTTCTTCGCATTGCAAAAAGCACCATTTCGGCTTGCGAAATGGCCTATATTGTAGTCCGAAAAGCACCATATCGCACCCTGAAATGGGCTTTATCGTACTGCGAAACAGGCAATATTAGAAAGTGGAACTAATAATTTCGGACTATGTTATGGGGTATATCAGAATGTGGTATTATACTAAATGTCCTTTATTATGTCGGTTTTAACATTCGTTTACATCTCTTTTGCGGAAATATTTTGTCAAAATAAAATCAAGAAAAATCGTAAGTCCGCCCCACGTAATATCATTGGAAATGCCGGGAACGGGCGTGAGTGAAAACGCGTGAGGAATTTGTCGGGTGAGTGAAATTGAGATTGTGTCGGCGAGCTCGTCACTTTATGTCGATAGGCGATGAAACATTTGCGCTTCTGTTCTTTGTCGTAATGGAATAAAATGCTAACTTTACGGCATAAATTTTTTATTCCTATGAAACATATCATCATTGGCGGAGTCGCCGGCGGAGCAACCGCGGCGGCACGCATAAGACGAGCCGACGAGAACGCGGAGATAGTTCTGATCGACAAAGGTAAATATATATCGTATGCAAACTGCGGTCTTCCTTATTATATAGGTGGAGTCATAAAGAGCCGTGACAAGCTGTTCGTGCAGACGCCGGAGGCTTTCTCGCGCCGTTTCAACATAGATGTGCGCACGCAGAACGAGGCATTGGCTATCGACACTGCCAAGCATGAGGTGAGCATAAGACGCGCCGACGGCACCACATACACCGAGACCTACGACCGTCTGCTGCTCTCGCCGGGCGCCGAACCGGTGAGTCCGCCACTCGAGGGCATCGACACCGAAGGCATATTCACCCTGCGCAATGTGGACGACACCGACCGCATACACCAGTATCTCAACACCCACCGTGTGAGACACGCCGTGGTTGTGGGCGGCGGTTTCATAGGTCTGGAGATGGCAGAGAATCTTCATCATGCCGGCGCTGCGGTGTCGATAGTCGAGATGGCCGACCAAGTGATGGCTCCGGTAGATTTCTCCATCGCCTCACACGTGCACCGTCATCTCATGGACAAGGGCGTAGGACTGTTGCTTGGCAAGGGTGTCGAGAAGTTCGCGCAGGAAGAAGGCCGCATCAAAGTGTTCCTAAACACGGGCGATACGCTCATGGCCGACCTCGTGCTGCTGTCCATCGGCGTGCGTCCTTCCACCTCGCTGGCCAAGGAGGCAGGCATAGAGCTTGGCGGACGCGGCATAAAGGTGAACAAATATCTGCAGACCTCGGCGACTGACGTCTATGCCGTGGGCGACGCAATAGAGTTTGAGCATCCCGTGGCAGGCGGACCGTGGCTCAACTATCTGGCCGGACCGGCAAACCGTCAGGCACGCATAGCTGCCGACAACATGGTGTTCGGCAACCGCGAGGAGTATGAGGGCGCCATCGGAACGTCCATTGCCAAGGTGTTCGACATAACGGTAGGCGCCACCGGACTGGCTGCCAAGCACCTCAAACGCATGGGTGTGCCTTATCTGACGTCGGTCACCACATCGTCGTCGCACGCCGGTTACTATCCCGGAGCGTTCAATCTCACGCTGAAACTAACCTTCGCTCCCGACACCGGACGCATCTACGGCGCGCAGTGTGTAGGCGTGGAAGGCGTGGACAAACGCATAGACGAGATAGCCATGCTCATAAAGATGGGCGGCACCGTGCGCGACCTCGTGAAGACCGAGCAGGCTTATGCTCCGCCGTTCGCCTCGGCAAAAGACCCTGTGGCGATAGCCGGCTACGTGGCATGCAACACGTTGGACAAGGTGATGCCCATAGTGACATGGCGCGAGATTGCCTCTCTCGACAGGGCGAAGGTGCGTATAGTGGATGTGCGCACGCCTTCGGAGTATGCTCTCGGCACCATAGACGGAGCCGTGAACATACCGCTCGACGACCTGCGCGGACGTCTCGGCGAGCTTGGCAAGGACGACGATATCGTGGTGTTCTGCGCTGTCGGACTGCGTGGCTATCTGGCACAGCAGATTCTTCTCGGCCGTGGCTACAAGCATGTGCGGAATCTCTCAGGCGGATACAAGAACTACGCGCTTGCCACACAGAAGGTGGAGTCGGTGGCCGAACAGCCTTGCACGTGTGACACGTCGCGTCCGGAGAACTGCGGCAACATGGTTGAGCTCGACGCCTGCGGCCTGCAATGTCCCGGTCCGATAATGCGTCTGAAGATGGCTGTTGACGGTATGCGTCCGGGACAGATGATAGAGGTGAAGGCCACCGACCCGGGATTCTCGCGCGACGCCGAGTCGTGGTGCCGCTCTACGGGCAACCGCTTCATCTCGAAAGAGTCTGCCAACGGCTATTACACCGTCGTGATACAGAAGCAGGAGGCATGCCCCGCGCCTGAGACACCGGCACAGGGAGCACGCCGCGACAAGACGCTCATCATGTTCAGCGACAATCTCGACCGCGCGCTTGCCACATTCGTGCTGGCCAACGGAGCGGCAGCCACAGGCGGCAAGGTGACCATATTCTTCACCTTCTGGGGCCTGAACGTAATAAAGAAACGCAACAAACCGAGCGTGGCGAAGGACTTCTTCTCGCGCATGTTCGCGTGGATGTTGCCGTCGGACTCAACAAAATTGCATCTCTCCAAGCTTAGCATGCTGGGCATAGGCGACCGCCTGATGCGCCACATCATGCGCAAGAAGAACATATCGCAGCTCGAGGAACTCATGCAGCAGGCCATTGACAACGGCGTGGAACTGATTGCCTGCCAGATGACCATGGACATGATGGGCATCAGCCGTGAGGAACTCATCGACGGAGTGACCGTGGGCGGTGTGGCGACATACATGGAACGTGCCGACAACGCCGGCGTAAATCTCTTCATCTGATTATAGTTACAGATTATCGCAGTGAGGTTGCGGCGTGACATACTGCATGCCGCAAATCCCTGATTATCATCATATATCAGTCCCGACAGCCGGTGAGCGTGTCGGGACTGATATGTTTTTCTCGTGTTCCATACGTCTTACTGTTAATGCGTCTGTCTGCGGTGACTGCGGACAATAAGGCGGATGACGATATGTTAAAACTGCATTTTATATACATACATGACAATAAAACGGCGCCGCGGGCGTTAATATAATTGAATAAATGTGTTTTCTTGTGCGCTCCGCACGGCATTTTCCGCATGAAGGTCACATCACACCGGGTGACGGACAAGAAACAGGTATAACATAAGTAAAAGTCGATGATAGAATACATAAAAGGCGAACTGACCGATCTTACACCCGCTATGGCGGTGGTGGAGGCGGCAGGTGTGGGCTATGCGCTCAACATTTCGCTCAATACATTTACGGCCATCCAGGGCAAACACGATGTCAAACTTTATGTTCACGAGGCTCTCGTGACAGGCGGACGTGACGATTCGTTCACGTTGTACGGCTTCGCTTCGAAGCAGGAACGCGAGGTTTACAGGCTGCTCATCACCGTGTCGGGTGTGGGAGCAAACACCGCGCGCATGATACTTTCCACAATGTCGCCCGCAGAACTGAGCTCCGCCATATCAACAGGCAACGAGAGACTCATAAAAAGTGTGAAGGGCATCGGCCTGAAAACGGCGCAGAGAATAATCGTGGACCTGAGAGACAAGATTCTGTCGCTCGGTATGGCTACCGAGGAAAAGGGCGACGTGGCAAGCGCAGTAGTGAACGTGGAGGTGAGAGACGAGGCTGTCTCGGCACTCACCATGCTCGGATTCTCACCCGCGCCGTCGGCTAAGGTGGTTGTATCTATAATGGAGGAAAATCCGGACATGCCCGTGGAGCAAGTCGTTAAGTTGGCCTTGAAACAGATAAAGTGAAGATAAGAAAAATCATATACGGACTTTTCATCGCATTGTTTGCCGTCAGTCTGGCAAGCTATGCTCTTTCCGTGCCTTATCATCAGGACCAGAATCCGCGAAGGAGGAACAACCGTCAGCCTGCGCAACAGACCGAGAAGAAGGACACAATGGCCATAAAGGCGCAGCCGATAATAGAGAACGACGACTCAATTCCCGACTCGCTGCTCAACGCCAGATGGAAAATCCAGCGCACGTTGCCCATCACCGTGGAGGACCTCGACCAGAATGCGGCCGACCTGAAACGCCCCGATAACCTGAAGCAGGAGGTGGAATATAACGACTCGCTCGACCTTTACGTCATCGGTTCGAAGATGAGCGACTCCTATCTCAATACGCCGATATACATGACTCCGGAGGAATATCGCAAGTGGAGTGAGAAGAAGGCGATGCAGAGATACTTCCGCGAGAAGAACAGCGAGATTTATGAGGCTAAGGGTAAGGAGAAGTTCGATTTCACGGATATGCACTTCGACCTCGGACCGGCAGAAAAGATATTCGGCCCCGGAGGCGTGCGCATAAAGACACAGGGTTCGGCCGAGCTGAAGTTCGGCGCTACGCTGAAGAGCATCGACAACCCTTCACTGCCTATACGCAATCGTAAGACCACCACAATAGACTTCGATGAGAAGATAAATCTTAACGTGAACGGTAAGGTGGGCGATAAGGTTAACATGAACCTTAACTACAATACCGACGCCACATTCGACTTCGACTCGCAGAACCTGAAGTTGAAGTATGACGGTAAGGAAGACGAAATCATAAAACTGGTTGAGGCCGGTAACATCTCGTTCCCGTCAAACTCGTCGCTCGTTAAGGGTGCTTCGTCGCTCTTCGGAATACGCACCGACCTGCAGTTCGGCAAGCTCAAGCTGCAGCTTGTGGGCTCGCAGAAGAAGTCGTCAACCACAAGTGTGTCGTCGAAGGGCGGCGCACAGCTCACGCCTTTCGAGATGGACGTGGCCAACTATGAGGAAAACCGCCACTTCTTCCTCTCTCAGTATTTCCGCGACAAGTATGACGCCGGCATGCAGACTCTGCCTACTGTGGCTACGGGCATCAACATCAACCGTGTGGAAATATGGGTTACCAACAAGACGGGAACGACCACCAACACCCGAAACATCATCGCACTGACCGACCTCGGTGAGAACTCGAAGATATCCAATCCGCTGTGGGCGCCGATGGGACAGAATGTTCCGTCTAACAATGCCAACTCGGAGTATTCGTCGATGGTCAATCAGTATGCTGCGGCGCGCGACATTGATCAGACTTCAACGGTGCTCGACGGCATCTCGGGATTTGTGGGCGGCACCGACTATGAGAAACTTGAGAGCGCGAGACTGCTCAATTCGTCTGAATATACGGTTAATTCCGCGCTTGGATATATTTCGCTCAAGACCACGCTTCAGACCGATCAGGTGCTCGCCGTGGCTTATGAATATACTTATGGAGGCGTGACCTATCAGGTGGGTGAGTTCGCGTCGGATGTAACCGACGTCAATCAGGCGCTCTTCGTGAAGTCGTTGAAGAACACCAGCAACAACCCGCAGCAGGGCAACTGGGACCTGATGATGAAGAATGTCTATTATCTTGCATCGTCGGTTGAGAAGGACAAGTTCCGTCTCGACGTCAAGTTCCAGAGCGACACCACCGGAGTCTATCTGAGTTATATACCCGAACCGCAGGTTAAGGACCAGACTCTTATAAAGGTTCTCGGTGCCGACCGTCTTGACAACAATATGAAGACGAATCCTAACGGATACTTCGACTATGTGGACGGATATACAGTCAGCGACGGCCGTGTGTTCTTCCCGAAGACCGAACCGTTCGGAAGCTATATGTATAATTATCTTGTCGGTAAGGGCGTGCCGGCTGCGCAGGCCTCCAAATATGCCTTCACCGAGTTGTATGATTCTACAAAGACCGTCGCGAAACAGATAGCCGAGAAGAACAAGTATATGCTTACGGGACAGTTCCGCGGTACGCTTGCCAATGTCATATCGCTCGGAGCGGTGAACATTCCGCAGGGTTCTGTCGTCGTGACGGCCGGTGGAGTGGTGCTGACCGAAGGCTCCGACTATACCGTGGATTACAATCTCGGTGAGGTGACCATTCTCAATCAGAGCATCATAGACGCCGGAACGTCTGTCAATGTGTCGCTCGAGAGCAACACGGAGTATGCCCAGCAGCGCAAGACAATGTTCGGTGTGAACTGGGAATATGACTTCTCCAAGGACTTCCAGATAAGTGGTACGCTCCAGCATCTGTCCGAACAGGCGCTCACAACGAAGGTGGCGATGGGATCGGAACCGCTGAACAACACTATATGGGGATTTAACGTGAACTGGAAGAAAGAGAGTCAGTGGCTGACAAACCTGCTCGACAAGATTCCGTTCCTGCAACTCACACAGCCTTCAAACATCTCTTTCACGGGTGAGTTCGCACAACTCATTGCCGGACAAAGCAGCGGTACGCAGGACAACGCGTCCTATCTCGACGACTTCGAGAATACGAAGAGTGCCATAGACGTGAGCACTCCGACATCGTGGATCATATCGAGCGTGCCGACGATGTTCCCGGAATACAGCGACAAAACCACTCTGCGAAGTGGTTTCAACCGCTCGCTTCTGGCGTGGTACACCATAGACCCGCTGTTCACAAGGCGTAGTTCGTCGCTTACTCCAAGCCACATCAAGGGCGATTTGGAGCAGCTGTCCAACCATTATGTGCGTGAAGTGCCTGTCAGAGAGCTTTATCCTAACCGTGACCAAAACTCATACAGCGGCGCGACTTCCACGTTGAGCATTCTCAACCTGGCTTATTATCCGAACGAACGTGGTCCTTACAACTTCAATCCTGACCTCAACTACGACGGAACACTGAACAATCCGACGCAGCACTGGGGCGGTATGATGCGTAAACTCGATACAAACGACTTCGAGACGGCCAACGTGGAGTACATCGAGTTCTGGATGCTCGATCCGTTCATATATACTTCGCGCGACGGTACGGCATCTGATTACGGTGGTGATTTCTACATCAACCTCGGCGAGGTGAGTGAGGATATCCTCCGTGACGGCAAGAAATTCTACGAAAGCGGAATGCCTGTTGACGGCTCAAACAGTTACATCACCACACAGTGGGGTAAGGTTCCGACACAGGCAACGGTCACTTATGCTTTTGCGACAACATCTGGTGCCCGTGCGCTTCAAGACGTCGGATTCAATGGTCTCAACGATGAGGAGGAACGTAACTTTGAAGCTTATCAGGAGTTTCTCACTTCGATACAGGGCAAAGTGAACCCCGTTGTGTTCGATTCTATATGGAACGACCCGGCTAACGACGATTACCACTACTTCCGTGGCCGCGATTACGACCAGATGGAAGCATCTATCCTGCGCCGTTACAAGTACATAAACAATCCTCAGGGCAACTCTCCCGACAGTGAGTCGCGCGACGAAAGCTACGACACATCCTACAAGACGATGCCTGATGTTGAGGATATCAACCAGGACTATACGCTCAACGAGTATGAGAAATACTTCCAGTATCATGTATCAATAAGGCCCGAAGACCTCGTGGTGGGCCGCAACTTCATTGTGGACAAGCGCGTGGCGTCGCCGAAACTGCGTAATGGCAATACGGAGGATGTTACGTGGTATCTGTTCAGAATACCGCTGACAGACTATGAGGAACGCGTCGGCTCGATATCAGATTTCACCAGCATACGTTTTATGCGTATGTTCATGACCGGCTTCAAGCATCCTATCATCCTGCGATTCGGCTCTCTCGACCTTGTTCGTGGCGAATGGCGAGTTTACGATCAGAACCTCGACAACTCGGCGGCGCAGCAGGGCAAGCTGACAGTAAGTGCCGTAAACATTGAGGAGAACAACGACAAGACACCTGTGAACTACGTGCTTCCTCCTGGAATAAGGCGTGGTCAGGACCCGACACAGCCGCAGCTTGTGGAGGACAACGAGCAGGCACTTGCCATGACCGTGACCGACCTGGCCAGCGGTGAGTCGAAAGCTGTGTATAAGAATACCACGTTGGACCTCCGTCAATACAAGCGTCTGCAGATGTTTGTGCACGCCAACATGATGGATCCGAACACGACCAATCTTCAGGACGACCAGTTGGCAGTGTTCATCCGCCTCGGAAGCGACTACAAGAGCAATTACTATGAGTATGAGATACCTTTGAAACTGACTCCTAACCGCAACGATTACGACAAGTATTCGCGTGCCGATTGTGAGGCGGTTTGGCCTGAAGATAATATGCTTGACATTCCGCTCAGCGTGTTCACCGCGTTGAAGAAGGCGCGCAACAAGGCCAAGTCGGAGGGCAGGGCATCATATAACCGGGTGTATTCGGCATACGATGAGGACAAGCCGGCGAACAAAATCAGCGTCATGGGTAACCCTACACTGGGTGAGGTTAAGACCATGATAATAGGTATTCGTAACAATTCCGGTGAGGTGAAGAGCGGTGAGATATGGGTCAATGAGCTCCGTTTGCGCGAATATAATAACGAAGGCGGTTGGGCGGCACAGGGTAACCTGAATGTCCAGTTGTCCGATCTCGGTTCGGTGAATGTGCAGGGACGCTACATAAGTGATGGTTTCGGTGGACTTGAAGACGGTGTGGCACAGCGCTCGACCGACGATTACAAGACCTACAGCATCACCGCCAACATAGAGCTCGGCAAGTTTTTCCCGGAGAAAGCAAAGGTCAGTGCGCCTCTGTATTACTCAATGACGAAGGAGTTCACACGCCCAAGATACAATCCTCTCGATACTGATATGGAGCTCGAAGAAGCTCTCGAGTCTCTCAACGAGCACGAGCGCGACTCGGTGGAAAGCATCGCCGTGACAAAGACAACGAGCACCAACTTCTCTCTTTCCAACGTGAGAGTGGGCATACAGAACAAGCGTCACCCAATGCCTTACGACCCGGCGAACTTCTCTCTGACCTATAGTCACAGCCATAACTTCTCGAGTGGTGAGACGACGGTGTATGAGACGGAAGACAACTGGCGCGGCGCGCTGAACTATTCGTGGACACCTGTATATAAGGCATTCGAACCATTCAAGAAGCTGAAGAACAAGAGCAAGTGGCTGGACATTCTCCGTCGATTCGGTCTGAACTGGTTGCCGCAGAACGTAGGATTCAATACGGAGATAACGCGCAGCTACTATGAGCTTCAGGAACGCGACATGGAGAGCATGGAAAACTCCGAACTGCCAGTCACGTTCAGCCAGCAGTTCCTTTGGAACAGGGACTTCTCGTTGCGCTGGGACCTCACGAAGAATCTGCACATGAACTTCCAAAGTGCGACGCATGCCGAGATAGAGGAACCTTACACTCCGGTGAACAAGGATCTGTATCCCGACCGTTACGCAGCGTGGAAGGACTCGGTGTGGACAAGTATCAAGAATCTCGGAACTCCGCTCGACTATAACCAGACGTTCACAATGTCGTATCAGTTGCCGCTCAATCTCGTTCCTATATTCGACTGGGTGAACTCCGACGCCAGCTACAACGCTACATACAACTGGGTAAGAGGCACTGAGCTTGAGGACGGAACGTCGCTCGGCAATACCATATCGAACAACCGTACGCTCAACGTCAACGGTACGTTCAATCTGGAGAAGCTATACAACCATATTCCTTTCCTGAAGAAGGCCAACGAGAGGTTTAATAAAGAGCCCGCCAGAAACACTTCGAACGTGCGAAACAGGCTGAACAGGAATAATGCCGACAAGAATAAGAAGAACCAAAACGACAAGAACGCCAAAGACAAGGACGGCAAGGCTGCCCAGCTAACCAGCAAACTGCCGAAGAACAAACGCAGTTTTGAGGGCGAGGTTGAGCTGAAGCCTGACACCGTTGTGAAACTTACTCACGGCAAGAAGTCGAAGCGCATCATCGTGTCGGCAAAGACATCCGATGGCAAGGCGTTCAAGCTGAAGTACAAACGCATAGACGACAACAACATAAGAATCACCAACAAGGTTGATTCCGCGATGAAGATAAAGGTCACTGTTACGGCAAAGGAACCGTTAGAGGACAAAGGATGGTATCGCACAATGCAGGGTGTGGCGCGCGTTATGATGATGGTGCGCAGCGTAGGAATATCCTACCGCAACCAGTATTCGATGTCGTTGCCGGGCTTCATGCCTACCATTGGCGACGCGTTCGGTCAGACACGCAGTGTCGGTGCCATGTCGCCGGGTCTCGATTTCGCGTTCGGCGTGATAGGCGACTCCTACATCGAGAAAGCGCGTGAGAACGGATGGCTGCTCATGAACGACTCTGTCGCCACCCCGGCCACTACAAACAAGACCGAGGACCTGCAGCTCCGCGCAACGCTCGAACCGATAAAGAACTTCAAGATAGACCTCAACGCAAGCCGCACCATGACCACTGCCAAGAGCATACAATATATGTATGAGGGCAATCCTACCACCCAGAGCGGTACGTTCTCCATGACAACACTATCGCTGGGAAGTGCGTTCGAGGGATCGGGTAACGCAGGCAACGGCTACTACTCGGCCACATTCGAGAAGTTCTGCAAGTCGCTCGACGGCTTCCGTCAGCGTGTTGAGGCCCGCTATGCCAACGCTGTATATCCCGAGGGAACTGCATTCGCCGGCAAGAAATTCGACCCAGCCAACGGTGGAGTGAATAAATACAGCTCAGATGTGATGATTCCCGCCTTCCTGTCTGCCTACACAAGCATGGGCGGATCGTCGCTCAGCATATTCCCGTCGCTTGCCCGTCTGTTGCCTAACTGGTCGGTGCGCTACAGCGGACTCACCCGCCTGCCGTGGTTCCGCGACGTGTTCAAGAGCGTCAACATAAACCATGCATACAAGAGTATATACGCAGTCGGCTCATACAGTTCGTACAGCACCTTCATGGAATACATGAACGGACTCGGCTTTGTGACCGATGCCACCAGCGGAAACCCGATTCCAAGCTCTATGTATAACGTCTCAACGGTGAGCATCAACGAGTCGTTCTCGCCATTGATAGGTATAGACCTCACGTTTGACAACAACCTCACGGCCAAGCTGGAGTATCGCACCAGCCTCAGTATGACCAGCGTGCAGATAAACGAGGCCACCAGCCACGACTGGGTGCTCGGCATGGGTTATACCATCAACAACTTCAAACTCTTTGGAGGACGCAACCACCGACTGGTGAAGAACAAGGGAAAGAAGGATGATGACAAACAGAATAACACCACACAGGCTGCCACACGCTCCACTTCGAGCGTCAACAACGACCTGCGTCTGCGTCTCGATGTGAGTCTGCGCAAGCAGGCGTCCATAAGTCGCGACATCGCGTCGATGACCAGTGCGGCAAGCAGTGGCAACAGTGCGTTCAAGCTGTCGTTCTCTGCTGAGTACACGTTGTCGAAGCTCGTGTCGATGAGTTTCTACTACGACTGCCAGACAAACACTCCTCTCCTTGCCAGCAGCAGCTATCCTACGACCACGCAGGATTTCGGACTGAGCCTGAAATTCTCGCTCACCAGATAAAGCGTGAGCCGCCGATGGTCTTGTGGACAGGCCGTATTGGTTTTGCCGGCCGGGTTTATCCGTTCCGGAGTGCGTGCTCATCGGTCATGAAATACATATCCGAACAGGTTATTCATAAGTCGTATTCGTACGGCAGTATATACGAAAAAAGGAAAACCGGACACGTCTAAAACAGCGTGTCCGGTTTTCCTTTTTATATCTATAAAAGTGTATTCAGTTTATTTCTTGTCGTAAGCATGGAGCGGATAGTCGGTGGTGAAGTGCAGTCCGCGGCACTCCTTGCGCTCTATGGCCTGGCGTGTTATGAGGTAGCCCACGTTTATCATGTTGCGCAGCTCGCAGATGTCGCGGCTCGCCTTTACACGTTTGAACAGAGCCTCGGTCTCCTCGTAGAGCAGGTCCAGACGATCCCACGCTCTCTTGAGTCGCAGGTCGCTGCGCACGATTCCCACGTAGTTGCTCATTATCTCGCCCACTTCCTTCACGCTCTGTGTTATGAGCACCTTCTCCTCGTTGGTCATTGTGCCCTCGTCGTTCCATTCAGGCACCTTGTCGTTGAAGTCATATTCATCTACATGAGCCAGTGAGTGGCGCGCCGCAGCGTCGGCATATACCACAGCCTCTATGAGTGAGTTGCTTGCCAGACGGTTGCCTCCGTGCAGTCCTGTGCACGAGCACTCGCCTATGGCGTACAGTCTGTCTATGCTCGACTGTCCGTTCAGGTCCACCTTTATACCGCCACACATGTAGTGGGCAGCCGGACGCACCGGTATGTAGTCGGTCGTTATGTCGATGCCTATCGACTTACACTTCATGTATATGTTCGGGAAGTGGCGCTTCGTCTCCTCTGCGTTCTTGTGCGTAACGTCGAGGCACACATGGTCTATTCCGTGTATCTTCATCTCCTTGTCGATGGCTCTTGCCACGATGTCGCGCGGAGCCAGTGACAGACGCTTGTCATATTTCTCCATGAACGATGTTCCGTCAGGCAGTCTGAGTATGCCGCCGTATCCGCGCATGGCCTCGGTTATGAGGAATGCCGGGTGAGTCTCTCCCGGGTGATAGAGCGCCGTCGGGTGGAACTGCACGAACTCCATGTCCTTCACTGTGCCTTTTGCCCTATATACCATGGCCTCGCCGTCGCCGGTGGCTATTATCGGGTTGGTGGTTGTCTGATATACAGCGCCGCATCCTCCGGTACACATCACGGTCACCTTGCTAAGATATGTATCCACCTTCTGCGTGTCGGGGTTGAGCACATAGGCACCGTAGCAGTTGATGTACGGTGTGCGTCGTGTGACGCGCGCTCCCAGATGGTGCTGTGTTATTATCTCCACCGCGAAATGGTTTTCCTTTATATCTATGTCGGGATTTGCTCTCACGGCAGCCATAAGTCCGCGTTGTATCTCGGCTCCAGTATCGTCCGAGTGGTGCAGGATTCTGAATTCAGAGTGTCCGCCCTCACGGTGCAGGTCGTACGTGCCGTCTTCCTTGCGGTCGAAGTTCACACCCCAGTTCACAAGCTCCTTTATCTGTGCAGGCGCGTTTCTTACCACCTGTTCTACGGCCGCGCGGTCGCTGATGTAGTCGCCGGCTATCATTGTGTCCTCTATGTGTTTTTCGAAGTTGTCCACTTCAAGGTTTGTGACAGATGCCACACCTCCTTGCGCAAACGACGTATTGGCTTCGTCGAGTGTGGTTTTGCATATCATGCACACCTTGCCCTTCTTGGCTCGGGCCACTTTCAGGGCGTAGCTCATGCCTGCCACTCCTGAACCGATAATGAGAAAATCGTATTTGAAAACCATATGAATATTTTTTGAATATACTGCAAAATTACATAAAATAATCGAAGCCGCATCTACATGCAGGCCATAAAATGCAGCGTTTTTTATGTACGATGCCTTTGTTGATGCGTGTTGTTGCGGTGTGCCATAAGCGAACGCAGGAACTGGCATTAACAAAGTTTATACTATGCGCGGAGTCGGTTTAACACTCGGAAATTGACAAAACAGATTTCGGAATGTCACTAAAACGTGTTTTTCGTCCGAAAAAATGTTAAGCGCGGAGCGGCTGACGGATTCCGGCGGTGCGAAACAGCCTTTGTTGCGTCACGATTGAGTGCATTTCAGGGCGTGATATGGCCTGTTTCATAAGGCGAAATGGCCCATATCGCACCCTGATATAGTGCATATTGCGATATGTTCCGGTTGATGATAAATCGGGTATATTATATAATCATTTGATTTACAGCGTATTATGTTTATGCGGCAAAAACTCGTTTTCCCCGCCGAAAATGTGTCCTCGGCTGCAAAAATTCGAGAAATCAGAGATTTTCATACCGCGTTTTTAACATTTCTGAGCCGCTTAATTATTAATGAAGTATAAAAAATGTATCGTGCCGACGGCATTATCTTTTTCTTACATTTTGTTTACCGAACGACGTAAAAAACTTTTCGTCTGTATGAATATTTATTTATATCTTTGCATCAAGATAATATGTACCCGCGTGTGTCGGGCGACTGATGTGCCGCCGTGCGCGTTTCGTGGCAACGGGCGTGTGGGGTGGTGATGTCGTGTATGCGGTGTTTGGGTGCTTGCGCGTGCTTTCGGGCTGCGTCTGTGCCGGTTTCACTGCATATGGTTCGGTGCGCGTGTCAGTAAGTCGATGCTCTTATGGACAGGATTTTTCACAAACATGTGTTTTTTATCGACATTGTTACGATTATGGTCTTCGCGCTCATCGGTCTGTGGGCGCTCATGCACCACAATCTGTTGTCGGGTGTGGTGGGGTTGGCCATGATAGTGCTTGCCGCGCTTACCGTTGAGCGTGCTGTGCACACGGTGTATCTTCTCACCTCAGACAAGCGCCTGGTGATAGACGGCGGACGGCTGTCGCGCCGCATCGTGGTGCCCTTGTCGGAGATACGTGAGGTGAAACGCGTGGAGGGACGACTGCTTCTGAAACCGTATATTGCCGTGGAGTGGGGCGACGGACACGTGGTGTCGGTGCAGCCCGACAACGAGGACGGTTTTATAAGAGAGATAGAACGGCGGATGGCTTCGGCCTCTGTCGCCGATGATACCGACGCTGATGGCGAATAGTCGCAGCCGCACGTAAGGTGCATGGTAAGTTGAAGTGTTTTTCATGATGCGCACGGCTCCGTGTCGTGTGCAGTCTTATTGATAGAAAATAATGAAACGATTGTTGTATTTGCTTCTTATTCCGGTGTTGTTGTTCACGCCGGTTCATGCTCAGGAAATAATAGAAGACGATGACGAGTACGCCGCGGGTGCGTCCGACACCCTGCGTCTCGACACCCTGAATGCCGTGTCCGACACTGCCTCGGTCTCCGTGCCGTCGCTGCCTTGGCCCCAGTCGGTGCAGGCATCGTTGGCATCGCTGCTCGACTCGCACATGTTCTCGACATCGCAGGTGGGCATGATGGTTTACGACCTTGACGCCGATTCGGTTATCTTCCGCCACAACGAGCGCCAGCGTCTGCGCCCCGCTTCAACCATGAAGCTCATCACCGCCATCACCGCCATCGACAAGTTGGGCGGTAGCTATCAGTTCAAGACCGAGCTGTGCTACACCGGACAGGTGTCCGACGGCGTGTTGCGAGGCAATGTCTATTGCGTGGGCGGATTCGATCCACGCTTCAATTCCGATGACCTGCGCGCCTTCGTGGAGAGCATTCACAAGATGGGCGTTGACACGATACGCGGCAATCTCTATGCCGACAAGACAATGAAGGACACCGCACGTCTGGGTAAGGGCTGGTGCTGGGACGACGACAATCCAGTGCTCTCGCCGTTGCTCATAAGCCGTAAGGACAATTTCATGCAGCGTTTTGCCGACGAGCTGCAAAAGTATGGCATCGTTGTCGAGGGTACTGTGTCTGAGGCCATGAAGCCGGGCGACGCCTTCTGCATCTGCCGCCGCTTCCACACGATGGACCAGATACTGATGAACATGATGAAGGAGAGCGACAACCTCTATGCCGAGTCGATGTTCTATCAGATTGCAGCCAGCACAGGCAACCATCCGGCATCGGCACGCAGCGCCCGGGCTGTAATCAACCGGCTGGTCACAAAGGTGGGACTCGATCCGTCGCAGTATTATTTTGCCGACGGCTCGGGACTGTCACTATACAACTATGTCACGGCGGAGCTTCAGGTGAAACTGCTGCGCTATGCTTTCATGAACAACAATATCTATCTCCATCTGCACCCTTCGCTGCCGCAGGCAGGTGTTGACGGCACCTTGAAAAACCGTATGCACGGCACTTTCACACGCGGAAATGTCTATGCCAAGACAGGTTCTGTGACAGGCGTGAGCAGTCTTGCAGGCTACTGTACGGCGCCAAACGGCCATCGTCTGGCTTTCTCCATAATAAACCAGGGCGTCAAGCGCAGCCGCGACGCGCGCGCTTTTCAGGACCATGTGTGTATGGTGTTGTGCCAGCCTTGATGTAACGAACATATACATATCCTCATGAACGACATTGTAATACAGGCAGAACAGCTCTTCAGACAGACCGGACTGACAGGATCTATGCTCACGTTCACGAGCCGCATGGCTCTTGCTCTGATCATACTCGGAGCGGCTTGTCTCATATATCTCTTGTGTCATAAGCTCATAGTGCCGCTCATGGTGCGCATAGCAGAGAAGACAGTGGTGGAGTGGGACGACATACTGCTGAACGAAGGTACGCTCCGCGCCGCCTCGCACATAGTGCCGGGACTGTTTGTCTGGATGTTCCTTCCCGACGTGTTCGCTGTCTATAACACAGTGCCTGAGGTTCTTTCGCGTGTCACGGCGTTCTATGTGGTGCTCATGTCCATGCGTCTCGGCATTGCCTTCATCGACTCGTTCAAGGGCTTCGAGGGCGAACGCCGCACGGCTTTGCAGCAATATTTCCACACCTTCTGTGGTGTGCTGAAGATAGGAGTGATATTTATCTCTGTTATTGTCATGGTTGCCGTAGTGATAGGACGCAGTCCGCTGACGCTCCTTGCCGGTCTCGGTGCCACGTCGGCAATACTCATGCTCGTGTTCAAGGACACCATCACGGGACTCGTGGCGGGCGTAAGGCTCACGAGCAACGACATGCTTCACAAGGGCGACTGGATAACAGTGCCCAAGACAGAGGTGAACGGCATAGTGGAAGACATAACGCTCACCACGGTGAAGGTGCGCAACTTCGACAACACCATACTCACCGTCTCGCCGCTCACGCTTGTTGACGGCTCGTTCCAGAACTGGATGTCGATGCGCAGCGGAGGCGGACGAAGGGTGAAGCGCATGGTTTATTTCGACTTCCGCAGCGTGCGCCTGGCCGACGACCAGATGAAAGAGAGGCTCACGGAGAAGTATGGCATGAAGGCGACAGAGATGAAAGGCAACGTAGTAAACATGACTCTCTTCCGCCGGTATGTCGAGCGTTGGATAGCCGCGCGCGACGATGTGAACAGCGAAATGATGTTCTTCGTGCGCCAGCTCGAGGCCACAAGCACCGGTCTGCCCATGGAGTTCTACTTCTTTCTGAAGCAGAAGGACTGGAAACCCTATGAGCATCATCTCGCCGAAATAATGGAATACATCTACGCCATTGTGGACGATTTCGGCCTGAAGATATATCAGCGCATCTGAGCCACGGCTCACATTACGGATAAGCAACAGATATACGGTGTATGGAATATGATAAACCACCGGCCCGCAGCATGACACTGATGTCGCTGCGGGCCGGTGGTTTATTGTTTGTCATGTCGATCTGACGGGCGCGTTCAGTCGAGTTTCTCACCCGTAAGGTCCTCTATCTGACGAATACAATCTTTCAGCTCGCGCCGTCTTTTCACATATCTTATAGTACCAAAGACCGCTCCCACGGCTAAACCAAAGCTTGCACCTCGATAGAACGGGACGCCGTATGGCGCATCGGGATCCACTTCGAGAAACATCCATGCCAAAATTATCACCGAGACAGGGATGCTTATGCGCAGCCATCTGGCGTTAAGGCGTTTCAGACGTATCAGTCTGCGGCCCGTATCCACAAGTCTGTCTGTTCCCACCGTCTTGTTGTTCAGTCCGCGTTGCGAATAGAATGTGTATATCGTCGCGGCTATCATGTACAGTCCGAAGACTATGGCGAAGACCATCGATAGCTTTATTTCCGTTACGAGCACATATATTATCCATGGTATGAAAATCAGGATGAAAGGCAGAGACCACATGCATTCGAATGTCAGTCTTCTGACAGTCTTCTTTATTATGGAGCGCAGCAGCTTCTCGCTCACCAACTGCTCCTTGTCGAGCTTCTCCTTGAGCAGTGCCACCTGTGCGCGCATCATTTCCAGTTCGTTGTTGTTTTCCATCTTCTTGCAGTTTTAGTTGTTGGACATTTGTTTCAGTTCCTGGCGTATGCGGAACAGTCTCACCGACACGTTCTTGGCCGTGATACCCACTATGTCGCCTATTTCCTCATAGCTGAGATCCTCGAGCCACAGCAGCACTATGGCGCGGTCGAAAGGTTTAAGACGATGTATGCGGTCGCGCAACATACGTATCTGTCGTGTGTCGTCGTCGTTGTCCTCATACAGGTTGGCCTCCATCGTGAGTCTGACGGTGTGTCTTCGCTTGCGTTTCCGGTCGCTGCTTATGCAGGTATTGAGGCTTACACGCCATATCCACGTAGATATGTCGCTCGACTGCCTGAACTTTCCGAGTCCGTTCCATATGTTGAGCAGCACCTCCTGGAACAGGTCGTCGGCGTCGTTGGCATTGTCTGCGAACATATAGCACACGGTGTATATGGTGCTTTTGTTCTGCCTGACAATACGTTCGAATTCTTTTTCAGATATTTCCATTTATTATCTATTTGAACATTACTGCAAGTTAGACGCAAAGGTAATACAAAAAACTACAGAGATGACGAATATTTTATCACATATTGGAATACATAGTGGCAATCGGCTCCGGATGAGTGGTAAGGTTGAATTTTTCACCTTTTTATTATATGGAAACAATATTTTATCCTTATCTTTGCATAAGATAGGATTCGGTTCGGCAATATCAAGTCCGTAAAAACTTTGTTTTTCCGCTTGCTGTTGCACTCACCTCTCACTATCTTTGCATAAGATAGGATTATATCTGCATAAGATAGAATTCGGTTCGGCAAACATAAAAAGGACGTATGCACGTTTATGTGCAATCATCATAATTGATAAACTAAATAATCAATAGCTATGAGTGTCAATATTAAGAGAAATGGAAAGAAACGTATTGTGATTGTCGGTGGTGGATTCGGAGGACTCCGGCTTGCAACGGAGCTTCGCAATTCAGATCTGCAGGTGGTTCTGGTGGATAAGAACAACTATCATCAGTTTCCGCCGTTGATATATCAGGTTGCCTCGGCAGGTATAGAACCGGGACAGATCTCTTTCCCTTTCAGAAAGATATTCCGCGGTAAGGACGACTTCTATTTCCGTATGGCTGAGGTGCGCGCGGTGTTCCCCGACAAGAAAATCATCCAGACGTCAATCGGAAAGATGGAGTATGACTATCTTGTCTTTGCCGCCGGCACGACGAGCAACTTCTTCGGAAACAGCAATATAGCCGATGAGGCCATGCCTATGAAGACCGTTGCCGAGGCTATGGGACTGCGCAACGCCCTGCTGAGCAATCTGGAGCGTGCGCTGACCTGTGCCACTGAGGAGGAGCGTCAGGAGCTGCTCAACGTGGTGATTGTGGGTGGCGGTGCCACGGGCGTGGAGATTGCGGGCGCTCTGTCGCAGATGAAACGCTACGTGTTGCCTTACGACTATCCTGACATGGATGCGTCGCTGATGCACATCTATCTGATAGAGGCAGGCGACCGGTTGCTTGCCGGCATGTCGCATGACTCGTCGCAGAAGGCTAAGGAGTTTCTCGAGAGCATGGGCGTTGAGGTTCGTCTGGGCAAGATGGTGTCCGACTACCACGACCATAAGGTTGTGATGAAAGACGGATCGGAGATACCTACCCGTACGTTCATCTGGGTGTCGGGTGTCAGGGCCAACACCATCACCGGAATGGAAGGTGATCATCTCGGACGCGGACAGCGCATCATAGTGGACGAGTATAACCGTGTGAAGGGCATGGACGGCGTGTTCGCCATCGGCGATCAGTGTCTTCAGACCACCGATCCGGCTTATCCTAAAGGTCATCCGCAGCTCGCGCAGGTTGCCATACAGCAGGCGAAGAACCTCGCGCACAACATAAGGAAGATTGCGGCGGGCGACGATTCGTCTCTGACTCCGTTCGTATATAATAACCTCGGGTCGATGGCAACGGTGGGAAGAAACAAGGCTGTGGCAGAGATAGGCAAGTTCCATTCGCAAGGTTTCTTTGCGTGGGTGTTGTGGCTCGTTGTCCATCTGCGCTCGATACTCGGCATACGCAACAAGCTCATGGTGCTTCTCAACTGGCTGTGGAACTATGTCACCTACGACGATTCGATAAGGATGATTGTCTATGCCACCAAACCTAAAGAGGTGAGGGAGCGTCTTGAGCGTGAGCGCGTGACGCATCTTGGTACGGATATGCTTGCCGAGGCCGAGATGTTGAAAAAGCAGAAGGCAGAGGAAGAAAAACAGTAGTAGGACATAATGGCGTGTGACGTCACGTCGCAGGCTTATTGTCATCAGGCTATATCGACTCAGTAGAAATTCAGCGCCGGATTGGTTTGAATGGGAAATTGCACATTCATTACCAACTCGGCGCTGTTTTTTTGTGTGGAAATGGAGCGGTATGGGGTGCTTTCAAATTCGTTTCCTTCTAAATTAACGCTATTTCTTTCTGTTGAAAGGAAGTGATAAGATTTGCTTTTAAATTCATTTTCTTTTAAGTTAGTGTTGTATTCTTCTGTTGAAAGGAAATGATATAAGTTGTTCCTAAATTAATTTCATCTCAAATCAATGTAGTTTCCTTCTGTTGAAAAGAAGCGATATGTGTAGCTTTCAAATTAATTTTCTTCTTTATCAGTGTTGTATTCTTCTATTGAAAGGAAGTGATAATGTCGGCTTTCATATTAATTTTCTTCTTAATCAGTGTTGTATTTTCTGTTGAAAGGAAGTGATAATGGCAGCTTTTAAATTCATTTTCTTTTAAGTTAATGTTGTAATCTTCTGTTGAAAGGAAATAATATAAGTTACTTTCAATTTGAAAGCAGTTTTTGATTTTTCTTCCTCAGTTTCCCACTGTACCCCGAAAAATAAGTGAGTATTTGCGGAATGACTTTCTTTCGGGCGCAAATATGCGAAATATAAGAGGCTTTCGTAATGTATTGAATATCAATAGTTTATATTTAAGGGCATTTTTTCGCATTGCAAAAAGCACCATTTCGACTTGCAATAAAGCCCATTTCGGAGGCTGAAAAGTACCATTTTGCACCATGAAATGGGCTTTATCGGACTGCGAAATGGGCAATATCAGAAAGCGGAACGAACGTTTTCGGACTATGTTATTGGGTATATCAAAATGCGGTAATGGTTGAAACGCCCTATATTATGTATGATTTAACATCCATTCACATCTCTTTTGCGAAAATATTTTGTCAAAATTATGTCAAGAAAAATCGTAAGTTTGTCACGTGAGTTTCCTTGAAAAAGGCTGATGTCGGATGTGGGGGAAGGTACGGGACGTGTTTATTTGGAGAGCCGGAAATATAAAATAAAAGAGCCGCTTTCCCGATAGAATGAGGAAAGCGGCTCTTTTTTGTATATCGGTTCAGACTTATTCAGCGGCCTCAGCCTCTTTTTCTGCCTGACGATAGTATTCGAGATCCTCCGGACGCAGACTCTTGATGAATGCGTGGTGAGCGTTCACCTCAGCCTCTGCATAGCGTACATATACGTTGGCGCTCTTCTCGAAGAGTTCCTGTGAGCGTGTGGCGTCGTCGAGGATGAGCAGTGACATGATGGTGTCGGCTGTCATTTCGTACAGACGGCGTGCCACGAAGTCCTGCATCTCCTGGTTTCCTGCTTCCTTCACGGCGTTCACAGCGTCTTCCAGCTTCTCTGCCATGAGAGCCACACGAACCTTGAGTGCTTTCAGACTGTCGGCAACCTCGTGCTCCAGCATGTCCTTTATCATACCCATGTAAGTGCCGTTGGTGATGTAGCGTATTGCGGCAACCACCTGCAGCTGTGTAGTTCCTTCGTAGATAGAGAAGATGCGTGCGTCGCGGTAAAGACGCTGGCTCTTGTACTCCATGATGAATCCTGAACCGCCGTGTACCTGTATTGCGTCGTATGCGTTCTGGTTGGCGTACTCAGAGTTCATACCCTTTGCCAGCGGAGTGAATGCGTCGGCGAGGCGTGCATACTTCTTCTGCTCCTGGCGCTCTTCGGCTGTGAGCTTGCGGTCGCGTGCTATGTCGTCGAGAGCTTTGTATATATCGACGTATCTTGCTGTCTGATACAGTATGCTGCGGCCGGCGTCGAGCTTAGCCTTCATGCGTGAGAGCATGTCGTAAACAGCCGGGAAGTCGATAATGTGAGTGTCAAACTGCTTGCGCTCCTTAGCGTATGCGAGAGCCTCGTTGTATGCAGCCTGGCTTACACCGACAGACTGAGCGGCAATGCCCAGACGTGCTCCGTTCATCAGAGCCATCACATATTTGATAAGACCCAGACGTGTGCTTCCGCAGAGCTCGGCCTTGGCGTTCTTGTAGACAAGCTCGCATGTAGGTGAGCCATGGATACCCAGCTTGTTCTCTATGTGGCGCACTGTGACGCCGCCCTGGTTCTTGTCGTAGATGAACATTGACAGTCCGCGACCGTCGTGTGTGCCTTCCTCCGAACGTGCGAGCACGAGGTGGATGTCAGAGTCGCCGTTGGTGATGAATCGTTTCACACCGTTGAGCAGCCAGCATCCGTCTTTCTCGCTGTATGTAGCCTTGAGCATTACGCGCTGAAGGTCGGAACCTGCGTCCGGTTCGGTGAGGTCCATACTCATGGTCTCGCCTGCACAGACGCGCGGAATGTATTTCTGGCGCTGCTCCTCGCTGCCGAACTCATAGAGAGTCTCGATACAATCCTGCAGCGACCAGATGTTCTGGAATCCTGCATCGGCGGAAGAGATTATCTCAGAAGCCATTGAGTAGGGAGTGATAGGCATGTTCAGACCGCCGTAACGACGCGGCATTGAGATGCCCCACAGACCTGCCTTGCGTGTGGCGTCGAGGTTCTCGTAAGTCTTCGATGCGTAGTGCATGCGTCCGTCAATGAGGTGTGGTCCTTCGAGGTCAACGGCCTCGCTGTTTGGTTCGATAATGTTAGCTGCGATGTCGCCTGTTATCTCGAGCACGTTCTTGTAGTTCTCGATGGCATCCTCGAAGTCAACCGGAGCGTCCTCATACTTGTCCTTGTCTTCGAAGTTGCGCTCCTTGAGCTCGACAACACGCTTCATCTCAGGATGATTGAGATAAAACTCGAACTCAGGATGATCTGTATAATAATTAGCCATTTTGTTTACTTGCTGTTCTGTTTGTAATATTTGATTAATTTAGGAACGACTTCCTCAACGGTGCCGTTGATCACGTAGTCGGCAATCTTGTTGATAGGAGCGTCAGGATCACTGTTGATTGATATGATGATGCCTGAGTCCTGCATGCCGGCGATGTGCTGAATCTGTCCTGAGATACCGCATGCGATATACACTTTCGGGTGTACTGTCACACCGGTCTGACCTATCTGACGGTCGTGGTCTATCCATCCTGCGTCCACAGCGGCACGGCTTGCGCCTACTTCACCGTGGAGTTCCTTTGCCAGTTTGAAGAGCATGTCGAAGTTCTCTTTGCTTCCTACGCCGTAGCCTCCAGCCACAACGATGGGCGCACCCTTGAGGTTGTGCTTTGCAGCTTCAACGTGACGGTCGAGCACTTTCACTACGAATGCCTCCGGCGAAACATATTTTGCTACGTCCGGATAAACCACTTCTTCTTTTGCTTTGCCCTCGTAGAGAGCCTTCTGCATCACTCCGCTGCGCACGGTAGCCATCTGTGGACGGTGGTCAGGGTTGACGATGGTTGCCACGATGTTGCCTCCGAATGCCGGACGAATCTGATAGAGCAGGTTGTCATAGTGCTTGCTCACCATCTCACCGTTCTCCTTCACCTTGCCGTCGTAGTCGCCTATCTCGAGCTGTGTGCAGTCTGCTGTCAGTCCGCTTGTAAGAGATGAGGAAACTCTCGGGCCGAGGTCGCGGCCTATTACGGTTGCGCCCATGAGCGCTATCTGCGGTTTCTCCTCCTTGAAGAGGTTCACCAGGATGTCTGTATGAGGTGCTGATGTGTACGGGAACAGACCTTCGGCGTCGAAAACGAAGAGCTTGTCAACACCGTAGGGCAGAATCTGCTTCTCCACTTCGCCTTTGATGCCGGTTCCAGCTACTACAGCGTGGAGCTCCACACCGAGCTTGTTGGCCAGCTTACGGCCTTTGGTAAGCAATTCCTGAGATACTTCGGCTACTGTAGTGCCTTCTATCTCGCAATATACAAATACGTTGTTCATATATTCTTTTTTGTCTTTTGAGCTGCGCATCCGGCGCTTCGGATGTTTCCGTATGCCGCGCAGCTTTTATTTTTTACTGCTTTGGATGAATTTTATCCTATAATTTTCTCTTCCAGCAGTTCCTTCACCAGTCCTTCGATGTCGGTGTCGCTGCTGCTCAGTGTTTTGCTTTCCTTAGCCTGGAACACGATGTTCTTCACGGCCTTCACCTTTGTAGGCGAGCCGCTGAGTCCGCATTGAGCCGGATCGCCGTCAACGTCGGCCACCGACCATTGGTTCAGAGTGAGATAAGGCCGCTCCTCATACAGATAGTTGTATTTGTTGTCGGCGGTACGTTCCATCGGCGCTGTCGCGCGTTTGTATTTCATCATCAGTTTTGCGTTGCACGGACGGCACGGGTCTGCGCTTCCCGTCACTGTGATGACGAGTGGCATCGGAGCCTCTACAGTCTCAACACCTCCGTCGATGTGGCGGCGTATTGTGAGTTTTCCGTCTTCGCATTTCAGTATTTCCTCAGCGTATGTTACCTGTGAGAGTCCCAGCTTCTGTGCCACCTGCGGACCTACCTGTGCGGTATCACCGTCGATAGCCTGGCGTCCGCC